>Ga0070738_10001546_pt1 | contig 44708 bp, 53 predicted proteins | sample Coa_R2_2_FD_66446 | JGI IMG/M metagenome (GOLD analysis project Ga0070738, IMG submission 66446) | Surface soil microbial communities from Centralia Pennsylvania, which are recovering from an underground coalmine fire - Coalmine... | ecosystem: Environmental > Terrestrial > Soil > Unclassified ...
GCGTCGCTGCATCAGAGTTTCCTCCATTGTGCAAGATTCCCCACTGCTGCCTCCCGTAGGAGTCTGGCCCGTGTTTCAGTGCCAGTGTGGCCGTGTGCCCTCTCAGGCCGGCTACCGATCATTGCCTTGGTAGGCCATTACCCTACCAACTAGCTAATCGGCCGCGGACTCCTCCTTCAGCGCATTGCTGCTTTCCCTTTTCAGGCTTATGCGGTATTAGCCCCGGTTTCCCAGGGTTATTCCCCACTAAAGGGTAGATTATCCACGTGTTACTCACCCGTACGCCACTTTACTCACCAGATTGCTCCGGCTTTCTCGTGCGACTTGCATGTGTTAAGCGCGCCGCCAGCGTTGATTCTGAGCCGGGATCAAACTCTCGTTTGATCTTGTTGAGACTACAGCCTGACCCGTTCAACACAGGCCAAACTATCATCGCCTCGGTTTGACTCAAAGTTCTGACGAACTTACTTTTGCGTCCAACCAGATTGTCAAAGATCTGCGTAGCCTCGCCAGGCGATCCGAAATCTTTTCAGATCCCAGAAGACCCAACCAGCTACCGGCCTCGAAAGCCGTTTTGGCGCAAGCGATACTTACATCCGCAAATACCGCCTGAACCAGAAATTCTTGGGAACTTTAAGAACAGCCAGACAGGATATGATGCTTACTGCTTCGACTACCTGCCGTATTGGTGCCTTCGATCAGTCTAGCAAACGTTGATCGGTTTGGCAAGCCAAAAACCGAACCTTTCCCGAGCCAGTTCCACTTCAGGGGAGGTTTCGGTAAGAGTCACCCGGATCTCGTTAGAACTCTGGGTGCCTATGACAGAATAGCAACCTGTTTGAAATTTGGCAAGCGTCCTCGCGAAAACTTTCCTCTCCGCCCCCGCCGCCCTAACAACCTGCTGAATCCAGGAGCTTTAGTCTTTATCGCGCTTAAGCCCATTTGGCTTACAGCTATCTACCAAACCTGCCGATACGAGATCGAGGCCCCTAATGTCCGCTGTCACCAAAGTCTTAGTAGCCGACGATCACGGCGTGGTCCGCAAAGGTTTACGTTTCCTGCTCCAGACCGATCCCAACATTCAGGTCGTTGGCGAGGCCGCCGATGGCCGCGAAGCCGTCCGCCTTACCGAAGAACTCACCCCCGATGTCGTCGTCATGGACATCACTATGCCGCAGCTAAACGGCATCGATGCGGCCTCCCAGATCGTCAAGCGCTCACCCGATATCGGCATCATTATGCTGAGCATGCATTGCGACGAAACTTTCCTCGTCCGCGCCCTAGCCGCCGGCGCGCAGGGCTATCTTCTAAAAGACTGTGCCGAGTCGGACCTGCTTCAGGCCGTCCGCTCGGTGGCCTCGAAAAAATTATTCTTTAGCCCCACCATCACCCAAACGCTGCTCGAAGACTACATGCGCCAGATGCAGAATGAGGGCCTGGAAGACTCCTACGACCTGCTGACGGACCGCGAAAAAGAAGTCCTCCAGCTGCTCGCCGAAGGTAAGTCCAACAAGGAAGCTGCTACGCTGCTCAACGTGAGTCTGTATACCGTGGAAACTCACCGCAGCCGCCTCATGCAGAAGCTGAACCTGCATAGCACCGCCGACATCGTCTTGTACGCGGTCCGCAAGCGGATTATTCAGTAGGCTGCGGCTCGCCGGTCAACGGTAGCACCACCGCGATCCGCGTCCCGCGCCCAGGCGCGGAGTGGATCGAAACCCGCCCGCACAACTCTCGCACCCGTTCGGTGATCCCCAAAAGCCCTAAACCATAAACCACGCCATCCTCTTGCTTGAACCCCACACCGTCGTCTTCGATCGCCACCGACAGCCGCCCATCCGATTCATGCAATTCAACGCGTATGTTCTTGGCCTGCGCGTGCCGCGCGCAATTGGTCAATCCCTCTTGCACGATTCGGTACAGATAGGTCCGCTGCTGGTCCGATAAATGCCTCAAATCGCCGTCCACCTGCAGTTGTATCGGCGTCTTGTAGCGGCGCGAAAATTCGCGCGTTTGCCACTCCAGCGCGGGCCCCAGCCCCAGCAGATCCAACATCGCGGGACGCAATCCCATCGCAATATCGCGCGTAGTTCGCAATGTGCTCTCGGCCAGCTTCTTGGCCTGTTCCAAGTGCGGGCCAATCTCGCCCGAGCCGCTCCCGTGCGTCCGCTCCAGATTTCCCAATTCCATCCGCAACGCCGTCAACAGTTGTCCGATCTCGTCGTGCAGTTCGCGCGACAGCGCCTTCCGCTCCTGCTCCTGCGAAGATACCAACTGCTGCGACAGCAGCCGCAGCCGATCTTCCGCCTGCTCGGTCGCGCGCTGGTGCTCAGCCGATTCGTTCTCCAGAGCCGAAATCCGAAATACGCTCGCGCCCGCAATCAAAGACCCCAATACCAGCGCTGTCAGGATCGTTTCCCAGATATCGTTCTGTAGATTTACGACCGATTGGTTCAACGCCTTCCGGCGCGATTCAAAATTATCTTCGTTCAGCCGCTCCAGTTCCTCGGTTACCGCGAATACACTGCCTCTTTGCGACCCCAGCGCGTCGAACGAAAAATCCGAAGCCGGGCCCGGACCATTGCGGAACTCCGCTTCCACCGCGTCCAGATATGTGTGCACCGCGCTTTCTAACCGCCCCACCGCCGTGCCGCCCTGCTCCGGCCGCAAAACCCGAAGTTGATCCAAATTTACATCGGTGCGGGCCCGCAACTCCGTCAATGCCTGGCGATACCGCGCAGCCGGCACATCCTGTTGATCCAACATCCGGTCCCGGCGCAGCACCGCGACCCGTGACACATCCGACCGGATGCCCTCCGCCAACCGCTCAATGTGCCGGTAGCTATTCTCAACCGCGAGAATCTGCTCGTGAATCCGGCGCGTCTCTTGTATGCTCGCCACTCCGGACAAACCCAGTATCAGCAGCAGAAAACCAAGCCCAAACACCGATACCGGCCATATGCTCTGTTTGACGGTTTTCACCTTATTCCCTGTGTCGTAATCCTGACGGCCCGGTAGTCTATCGTCGGTATTGTTCCTAATCCTTAACTCGTTGAAAATAATCGTAGCTGTTCACTACCCCAACCGTCGCCCCACGGCGGATGGTTCTCGAGGAGGAGAGAACTGTGTTCGCGATTCAAACTCTCGCCGCGCTGGCGCGTTTGTGGAAAAACCGCAAAGGCCAGGACCTAATTGAATACGCCCTGATGGCCGGCTTTGTCGCTGTTGCCGCCGGAGCGGTCATGCCTTCCGTCGCCGCCAGCATCAGCACGATCTTCAGCCAAATCAGCTCCATCATGGCCTCTGCCGCCTCCCAGAGCTAGTCCCGATAGTTCCCTGCCTTGTGGGAGTTCCACGCATCTGGCGTGGAACTCTCTTTTTCCGAACCCAGGGCGCCCCTCGAACCGTATCATTAGCTATGGGCAGCCTCTCCTCGGATCTGCGTCACTCCGCCCGAATCCTGGCCAAAAGCCCGCGGTTCACCGTCGTCGCCGTCGCCGCCCTCGCACTCGGCATCGGCGCCAATACCGCCATCTTCACCGTCATCAATAAAGTCCTGCTGGAACCGCTGCCTTACCCCGATTCCGGCCGCATCATGCGAATCGCCCGGTCCTTCCCCACCGGCCGCGGTAACTCCATCTCCATCCCGAAATTCATGGCCTGGAAGAAAAGCAATCAAACTTTTCAGGCCCTCGCCATGTACGACTTCTCCGGACCAGGACTCAACCTCGGTCAAGGCGATCGCCCTGAACAGATCAAAGCCATCCACGTCACCGCCGATTACTTTGCCGTCTTCGGCGTCGCCCCCTCCATCGGCCGCGCCTTCCTCCCGCAAGAGGACCTGCCCGGAGGACCCAAAGCCGTCGTTCTGAGTCACGACGTCTGGGTGTCTCGCTTTGGAAGCGATCCTTCATTGATCGGCAAGCCGGTCACCCTCGGCGGCACGCCCTACACCATCATCGGCATCCTCCCAGCCGGCTTTCATTCCGATCCTCCCGCCGAGATCTTCCTCCCGATGCAAGCCGACCCGAATAGCACCAACCAGGGTCACATCTATCTCGTCGCCGGCCGCTTGAAACCAGGCGTCTCCATTGAAGCCGCGCGCGCCAACATGCAACGCGCCGGCGATCAATTCCGCGAAGCCAATCCGATGTGGATGGGCAAAGACGAAAGCGTGGCCGTGCTCCCGCTGCGCGACGATTTAGCCGGAGAAGTTCGCTTGCCGCTTCTCATCCTCGCTGGCGCTGTCGCCTTCGTTCTGCTGATCGCCTGCGCCAATGTCGCCAATCTCCTGCTGGCTCGCGCTGCCGGACGTCAAAAAGAAATCGCCATTCGTACCGCGCTCGGCGCCGGCCGCTGGCGTCTGTTCCGCCAGCTCCTCAGCGAAAGCGTTCTGCTCGCTGCCATCAGCGGCCTCATCGGCTACGTCCTCGGAGCCTGGGGCGTCCGCCTTCTGCTCGCGCTTAGCCCCGGCAATCTCCCCCGTATCAACGCCGAGGACCACGTCTCTTCAGCCGTTACCGCCCTCGATGCGCGCGTGCTGCTCTTCGCCCTCGGCATTTCTCTGCTCACCGGCATTTTATTCGGCGTATTCCCCGCCTTGCGTATATCGCGACTGGACGTGAATGCGGTCCTGAAAGAAGGCGGCGGCCGTTCCGGCAGCGGCTTCAAGCACAATCGCGCGCGCAGTACCCTGGTCGTCGCCGAGATGGCCCTGGCGGTCATTCTGCTGGTCGGCGCTGCCCTCATGATCCGCACCTTCGCCGGCCTGCGCTCCGTCCAGCCGGGTTTCGATCCGCACAACGTCATCACGATGCAAATCTCCCTGGCGAACGGCCGCTACGACACCACCGCCAAAGCCGCTCTCCTGATCCGCCAGATCGCCGAACGGCTGGAAGCGCTCCCCGGCGTGCAATCGGCGGCCGCAACCGTAATGCTCCCGGTCGAAGGCGGCATCGATCTGCCTTTCGTCATCGAAGGCCATCTACCCGCCGGCGGAAACATGTACAACGGCGACGAGCAGTGGCGCTTCGTCAGCCCCCACTACTTCTCCGCGTTCCGCATTCCTCTTCTTCGTGGCCGCAGCTTTGACCAGCGCGACACCGCCGTCTCCGAACGAGTCCTCATCGTCAATGAAGCCATGGCCAAGAAATATTGGCCCAACCAAGACCCCATCGGTCAGCGCATCAGCATCGGCAAAGGCCTCGGCCCCGATTTCAACGAACCGCCCCGCCAGATCGTCGGTATCGTGGGCAATGCCCGCGAAACCGGACTCAACGGAAGCGACCAGAGCGTCATGTATGTGCCCGAAGCGCAAGTCACCGATCCACTCACCAAGCTGGCCAACACCGTCATCCCGCTCAGTTGGGCCGTCCGCACCGCGGGCGACCCATCCGCTCTCAGCGGCGCCATCCAACACGAATTCCTCGCCGTTGACCCGCAGCTGCCCCCCGCCAAAATCCGCAGCATGAATCAGGTCATCTCCGAGTCCACCGCGCGCCAGAATTTCAATATGCTTCTGCTCAGCATATTCGCGGCTCTCGCCCTGCTGCTGGCCGCGATTGGAATCTACGGCCTGATGTCCTACTCCGTCGAACAGCGCCTCCAGGAGCTCGGCATCCGCATGGCCCTCGGCGCGGGAGCCCGCGATATGTTGCGGCTCGTCATCGGGCAAGGCCTCAAACTCACCGGAATCGGCGCCGTCGTCGGTCTCGCTGCCGCCTTTGCATTGACGCGCCTGTTGGCCAGTCTCCTGTTTGGCGTCAAGTCCACGGACCCGCTCACCTACATCTTCGTCGCGCTCATTCTCTCCGCCGTCGCGCTGCTGGCTTGCTTCATCCCCGCCATGCGCGCCTCCAAAGTTGACCCCGTAATCGCCCTGCGCTGCGAATAACCGCCCCTTCACCGTGCGCGAGTCGCGCTGGCGCGATAAAATCCCATCCGCAAGATCCCGAGCAGTGCGCTCCGGCCGCAACTTTCTCCGCGCGGTCGAATCCCGCTTCCCGCATCGGCGCCACAATTCGCACTCATGCGTGCCGTGTTCGCACTGGTGCGACTACCATCTGCTACAACGCAACGCGGCGCAGTTTCGAACCACTCGAACGCAACAACGCGCGCTAAATGGGTTTATAAGAAATAATTTTCTATGGGAGCCACCCACTTGCCTACCCGCCGGCGCACCACCTTCATCGCACTCGCTTTACTAACCTGCGGCGCGAGCACTCTCGCGACAACCCTGACCCTCAGCCCCGACGGCCTCACCGTCTATGACTCCGCCAACAACGTCACCTGGCTCGCCGACGCCAATCTGCCCGCCTCCTACCGCTTTGGCCTCCCCCTCTGCAACGGCGCGGACGTAGGTCAGCAAATCTGCCTGAACGCCGGCGGCTCCATGAATTACCGCGCCGCAGCCGCCTGGGTCGATGCCATGAACGCTGCCAATTATCTCGGCCACAATAACTGGCAGCTTCCAACCACCCCACTCAAAGATCCCACCTGCGGCAGAACCGGACCGGCCGGCCAGAATTTTGGATTCGGTTGCACAGCGGGCGCGCTCGATTCGCTTTACAATGCCCTGGGCTTCAAATCACCCAACACTGCCGTGCCCATCCCCCCTAATACCGCCGGGCCGTTCAACAATCTCCAACCCTACCTCTATTGGTCTTCCTCGAACGGGGGCAGTCCAACCGCGGGCGATGCGACGTTTTCGTTCGCAACCGGCTGGCAGGGCGCGAATACGCTGCCGAACTTCTTGTATCTCCTGCCCATGATCCCCGGTAAATTACCCGGAACACCGCCCGTCACCGGCACCGGCCTGCAGGTCAATCCGGACAAGCAAACGGTCTATGACCCCATCACCGGCATCACGTGGCTGGCCAACGCAAATCTGGCCGCCACCAACACCTTCGGCCTGCCACGCTGCACCGATCCGCTGACCCCGCCAATCTGCGTGGCTTCAGACGGCGCCATGACCTGGAATTCAGCGATGCAGTTCCTGGCCAATATGAATGCCGCTGCCTACCTCGGCCAAACCAAATGGCAAGCGCCCACCATAGACGGAAGCTGCCCAGGGTACGCCTGCGCTGGAACTGCGAATCCGATGGGCAATCTCTTCTACGACCAATTCGGCTTGATCGCGGGCATCTCCGCTGTTTCCATCCCCAATGCCCCAGTCGGTCCGTTCCACAACCTGCAACCCTACCTCTATTGGAGCTGCGTTGGATCCTCGATTCCGTCCCCCTGCCAAACTACAGTACCCGCCGAAAACTTCGAGGAAAGCTATTCTTTCGGCAGCGGCTTTCAAGGCACCGATCTGCTCGCGAATAGTCTTTACGTCACCGCCTACTTTGTCGGAACCCGCGGCGCAACCACCGGCCCAACCATCGCCGAGGTCGCCAATGCCGAAGGCGAAAGCCCCGTCATCGCGCCCAACACCTGGGTCGAGATCAAAGGCGTTAATCTCGCGCCCTCAGGCGACTCGCGCATCTGGCAGGATTCCGACTTCGCCGGAAATCAAATGCCGGCGCAGCTTGACCACGTCAGCGTTACCTTGAACGGCAAACCTGCTTACGTGTATTACATCAGCCCTGAGCAGATCAATATCCTCACGCCGCCCGACCCGATCAGCGGTCCCGTCCAAATCGCCGTCACGAACAACGGCGCCGTCAGCGCCAGCTTCACCGCCCAGGCGCAGCCGCTTTCGCCATCGTTCTTCGTCTTCAACGGCGGACCTTACGTCGCCGCCATCCACCTGGATGGAACCCTGGTCGGCCCTACCACGCTCTATCCCGGCGCGACCACTCCCGCCAAACCCGGAGAAATCGTCGAGATCTATGCCAACGGCTTCGGCCCCACCAACGTGCCAATCACCGCCGGATCCACCACGCAGTCCGGCACGCTGTCGCCGCTGCCCGTAGTCCAAATCGGGGGCGTCAACGCCACGGTTCAGTTCGCCGGCTTGATCGGCCCCGGCGAGTTCCAGTTCAACGTCGAGATTCCCGCCTCGCTCGCCAAAGGGGACCAGCCGATCGTCGCCACCTATGGCGGCATATCCACTCAACCCGGCGCGTTCTTAACTGTGCAGAGGTAGGCGTGCCGCACGCCCGCGGCTTCTCATCGCCTTTGCTCCAGGCCGCGAGCATCGCCGTCATCGCACCCGCTTCCCATCCAACATCTCAATGCTGAAGTACGGATAGCTATACGCACCCCTCGCCACCTTGCCAAGAAACTCTCCCGAAGCCAAATGCCCCAGCCCCGCACCGACATGCACCTGCCGATTCACCTCGTACCAGGTGTACACATCGAATTCCTCGCCGATGTGCCTCCCCGATCGTCCCGAGGTATCCGCCACAATCAACCCCCCCGATGAGTTGTACACTCCATCCCTTGCGCTAGCCAGCCACAGGTTTACATACTGCCCCGTCACCGACCAGCGCCGGTGCGGAAAAAATGTCGCTCCGCCGCGCCAGACAACAATGTTCTGCCATCCGAATTGATCCGTAATCCCCAACCGGTCGTGCGCCGTCGGATACATCGTGTCGAATGTGCCGCGCAACCGGTCCGCCGGATTCCGGTCACCCGACGCGTAGTCGTACCCAGCGAACAACCGCGGCGTCCCCGGCACCGCTTTCAGCCTATAACCAGCGCCCGCCGTAGTCGCCCAGGCTTCAATTTGGTTTGCACCCGCCGCACCGCGCTCCAACACCAGTTCGTAGCGGTAATCGAAGTTCGCCAGCTCCGTTCCGCGGATCCGAAAACCATACGCGTTCTCGTCCAGCCGCCCCGTTCTCCCGCTCCCCTCTTCGACAGCAACTTTCGGCGCCACGCGACGGAGTACGAACGGTTCGATCGACGACTTCGGAATCACTCGCGTCATCCAGCCGTAAATCCCATAAATGTTGTTTCCGTCCTGGTGATGCGAGATTCCATCCAACATTGGATTGACAATCGAAGCCGCAAACACCGCGGCCCGAAAACCATCCACGCGCACATTCGCCACCACCCCGTCGTACGAACGCGCTTGATTGCGCCACTCCGAGTTGCCGATGATCGTGCTGTTGTAATCGATCAACTGCCGCCCCACCGTCAGCGAAAACGGCTGCGTCTCCAAATCCCCAATCTGCGCGTACGCCAGCTTCAAATCCCAGCGCACATTGTTCGGCGGCCCGGCTGGCCCGGCCTGCAAAAACGATCGCGCGTCCTGCACCTGCGCTACCGCTTTCAACCATCGCACCTGCTGCACAATCATTCCGAACCGGAAACGGTTTAAGACATACGAATCCCCGGCGCCTGTCTTGAACCCCGGTACGCTCTCGAACCGCAACCGCTCATCCAGCCCGAACTGCAGCCAGCGCGGAAGCTGATCGTTTATTTTTCCCGTCGGCCGCAGATCCGGCAAATCGTACCCGCTGGTCGCCAAAGGCGGCGAAGAAGCCGGCCCGCCGATGGGCGTTAGCGTCGAATCCGATCCCAACGCCGCTACCTTGTCGTACTGCCCATAGGCCAACCGCCAACCTACTGTTATTCCCAATATCAGTAGCACCCGCCCGAGCATAATCTATAGTATCTCGATCGACAATGCGGCGTACACAGCTCCGTTCCCGAACCAGGCACTACTCAGCACCGCTGTGCTTTCTATGCCACCCTCAATTAGCGTCCTCTGCGAATCTTTATACCCCTTCTTTATAACGGCTTCCGAGCGCGAGCATCTCCACCGGAACCGCGCAGCAACTAGGATTGAGATCGATGCCACATAGAACGGCATTCAGCGCCACCCAGAAGCCGAAGCTCTTACATGGCATGTAGAAAATTAATAGAAGTTAATTAAAATTCTCCCAACGCTCGCGGAAAAAACGCAGGATGCGTCAAATTGGTGCCGAAATATCGGCACTTGCTAGTCCGCTCCCTTACATACCTTATAAGGACAAGGAACCGAAGCGAACGAGGAACAACCCCGCGTTTCCTGGCGTATACTCGGATACGAGCCTATGAGTTTCCTCTCCAAGCAGTTCATCGATGTCATCCAGTGGACCGAGCCCGAAGACGGCATCCTGGCCTACCGTTACCCCATGGAAGACATGGAGATCCAAAATGGCGGTAAGCTCACCGTCCGCGATTCCCAAATGGCCGTGTTCGTCAACGAAGGCCGCATCGCCGACGCCTTCGGCCCCGGCCTCTACACCCTCAACACCCAAACGCTCCCAATTCTGACCTACATCATGAATTGGGACAAAGCGTTCAAATCGCCGTTCAAGTCCGACGTCTATTACTTCTCCACGCGCCTCCAAACCAACCAGCGTTGGGGTACCGCAACGCCCATCACCATCCGCGATAAGGAATTTGGCGCTATCCGCTTCCGCGGTTATGGCATCTATGCCTACCGCATCGCGGATCCAAAGGTCTTTTATCAAAAGATCAGCGGCACGCGCGATATCTACCGCGTCGGCGAACTTGAAGGCCAGCTCCGCAACACCATCGTCGCTCGCATGACCGATTCGTTCGCGCAAAGCTCCGTGCCGTTCCTCGACATGGCCGCCAATCAGCAAGCCCTCGGCGCGAAAATCGCGGAAGTCATGAAACCAGCCTTCGCAGACTTCGGCCTCTCGCTCGAGAGTTTTGTCGTCGAAAACGTGTCCTTGCCCGACGAGCTCCAGAAAATTCTCGATCAGCGCATCGGCATGAACATGATCGGCGATATGGGCAAGTACACGCAGTTCCAGGTCGCGCAATCCCTGCCCATCGCAGCGGCGAACGAAGGCGGCGGAGCCGCCGGAATCGGAGTCGGCCTCGGCGCGGGCATGGCCATGGCCCAAAGTATGGTCAACGCCATGCGCCCCGGCGAACAACAACCGCCTGCACCGCCCGCGCCCCCGCCACCGCCGGCCGGAGGCGCGCCCGGCACCCCAGGCACGCCGGCCACCGGAGGCGGCGGAGCCGCTCCCGCAGCCGAAATGAAATTCTGCATTAACTGCGGCCATCAGATTCCGCGCCCGGCTAAATTCTGCCCCGACTGCGGCAGCGCACAACAGTAGAGCCTCACTAGAATGGTCATCCGTTCGCACCCACTGCGGCGCACGCACTCCAGTGTGCCGCGCCGGCACTCGTGTCCACGCTGTCTATGACCGGCATCGAATGGATCATCGAAGCCCACGGCTGCGACCCATCGGCTTTAGCCGATCTGGAAAAAATGCGCCGCCTCTTCGATCAGTTGACCGCCGAACTCAACCTCCATCCCCTGAACAAATCCCACTGGCATCAGTTCCCCCACACCGGCGGCATTACCGGCGTCACACTCCTCTCGGAATCCCACCTCGCCTGCCACACCTTCCCCGAATACGCTTCACTTTGCCTGAACCTCTTCTGCTGCCGCCCCCGCCCGGCCACTGATTTCGAAGCGCTACTGAAAGCCGAGTTCGGCGCAGCCCACGTCTCCGTCCGCCAGGTCGAGCGGCCTTATCAACCATGAGCGCACCGGCCGGGAACTGTCCCAATTGCGGCGCGCCCATCGCGTTTCGCTGGTCCAGCGCCATCCAAACCACCTGCGAGTTCTGCCACTCCATCCTGGTTCGCACCGACGTTGACCTGAAAAAAGTGGGCGAGGTGGCCGACTTGCCCGCCGACGCCTCCCCCATCCAAATCGGAACCGAGGGCGTTTACCAGAACAAGGGATTCGTCGTCATCGGCCGCATCATGTACGAGTACGAACAGGGCGGATGGAACGAGTGGCACGTCGTTTATAACGACAACTCCAACGGCTGGCTCTCCGACGCTCAATTGGAATACGACCTCTCTTGGTTGGCAAAACCGCCGCAGCCCATTCCGCTCACGCCAACCGTTCAACCCGGCGCGCGCTTCAATTGGAATGACAAAAACTACGAGGCGACCTCGGTAACTAAAGCGCGCTACAAAGGCGTCCAAGGCGAACTGCCCTTCGAATATTGGGACAAGGCCGACGTGCTCTTCGCCGACCTCCGCACCACCACCGGCGATTTCGCCACTATCGACTACAGCGAAAACCCGCCGCTTTTGTTCCTCGGCCGTGCTGTCGATTTCGATGACCTGCACTTTAAAAACCTGCGCCTGTTCGAAGGCTGGACCTCATGAGCAGTTCTCTCGTCACCCCTCCGCTCGTCAAAGCTAAGTCGCTCTCCTGCCCCAACTGCGGCGCCCCTGTCGAGCTCCGCGGGTTCGCCCACACCCTCTCCGCGGTCTGCCCAAACTGCCTCAGCGTGCTCGATACGTCCAGCCCCGAGTTGCAGGTGCTCGATACCTTCCAAGGGAAAGAACGCGTCCAGCCCAAAATCCCGCTCGGCACGCGCGGCACCTTCAACGGAACCGTCTATGAGGTGATCGGATTTCAGGAGCGCAGCGTCCAGTCGGGTGGCGACTTTTACAGCTGGGACGAATACCTGCTGTTCAATCCCTATAAGGGGTTCCGCTATCTCACCGAATACTGCGGCCACTGGAATGTTGTCCGCGCGCTGAGCCGCGTGCCCGAAACGGCCCGAGCGCGCGGCCGCCAGGCTTGGCGCCTCGACGGCCGGACGTTCGCCGCTTTCGATGCCATGACCGCCGCCACCAGTTATGTAATCGGTGAGTTTCCCTGGCAGGTCTGCCGGGGCGAAACGGTCCGCTGCGAGGACTACATCTCGCCTCCTTACATGCTGTCGGCCGAGAGCACCGGCGACGAAGTCACTTGGTCCATGGGCGAGTACTGGCCTGGATCGAAAATCTGGCAGGCCTTCCGCCTGGCTGGGTCGCCCCCTTACGCGCAAGGCGTATTCTCCAATCAACCCTCGCCTTTTGCAGGTAAGATTGGCTCCGCCTGGCGCACCTGGCTCTGGCTCAATGTCGCGCTGTTCGTGCTCTTCCTTCTGTTCACGTTCATGAAGGCCAACCGCGAGGTCTTCCGACAGGACTACGTGTACCTGTCCGGCAAGAGCAGTGAGGCCGCGTTTGTCACTCCGCCATTTCAACTCAACGGCGGCGACAAAAATGTCGAGGTGGGCGTCCACGCCAGCGTGGATAACGACTGGATCTATCTCAATTTCGCACTCATCAACGACGAGACCGGCCAGACCTTCGATTTCGCCCGCGAAGTCAGCTATTATCACGATTCCGATGGCACCGAAGGCAGCCGCAACAACTCCGTCGTCATTCCCTCCGTCCCCGGCGGGCGATATTATCTGAGAATCGAGCCCGAAATGAGCCCCAGCTCGCCCAGCACGCGCTACGAAGTGTTCGTGCGCCGCGACGTGCCCATCTACAGCTATTTCTGGATCGCGGCCATGCTGTTGCTGATTCCACCCATCGTGGTGCTGATCCGTTCCGTGAAATTCGAAGGTCTCCGCTGGCGCGAAAGCGATTACGCCCCAGCCTCTTCTGGAGGTGACGATTGATAAACAATCCGCTGTTTTTGCTCTACGGCATTCTGCTCTTGGGCGCCACCGGGTATCTCGAGTACACCGGCAGAAGCTTCTCGCGCGTCAATCAGCAAAGAGTTCTCCCCAAGTCGATCCGCGATAACCCCGGCGCGTATCGCTCCACCTACGGCGGTTACTCAAGATACATCGGAGGCAAATGAGATGAGCAACTTTATAAATGCAGTGGTCTACTCGCTGCTTGGCATCGCGATCTTTGTTCTGGCTTTCGTGATCATCGACAAGCTGACTCCGTATCACTTGTGGAACGAGATCGTGCAAGACAAGAACATCGCCTTGGCGGTCCTGATCGGCGCCATGTCCATCGGCATGTGCATCATCATTGCCGCCGCTGTCCACTAATGACCCAGCTAGCTATTTTCGAAATTTGTGGTCAATGTGGCGCGCGCACTCATGCGTGCCGCGGCGAGTTAGAGCAGCGTCTTCCTAGCGTGATCCAGCAGTGCCAGTAGCCCTCTTCCTCTCCGTCTTCCTGATCGCCGCTTGCGGCTTGATCTACGAACTGATCGCCGGCACTCTAGCCAGCTACCTTCTGGGCGACGACGTCTTCCAGTTCTCCACGATAATCGGCTGCTACTTGTTCGCCATGGGCATCGGCAGCTATCTCTCGCGCTACCTCCGTCGCGCCCTCGTAGCCCAGTTCGTTTCCATCGAACTGATGGTGGGTGTCGTGGGCGGCTTCTCGTCATCGCTGCTGTTCCTGGCCTTCGCCTACACCGACGCCTTCCGCCTGGTGCTGTACGTCGTGGTGATCCTGGTCGGCACCCTGGTCGGTCTCGAAATCCCGCTGCTCATGCGCATTCTTAAAGAGCGCTTCCGCTTCAGCGAGCTGATCTCGCACGTCCTCACCTTCGACTATCTGGGCGCGCTCGGCGCCTCGCTGCTGTTTCCCATACTGCTGGTCCCGAAATTAGGCCTGGTCCGTTCCGCTTTGGTCTTCGGAATCTTGAATGCTGCTGTGGCTTTGTGGTCCACGTATCTGTTCCGCGAACAGTTGGCGCGCAGCCACGTCTTGCGCGTGGGATGCTTTGTTGTACTGGCGTGTCTCGGCGTCGGCATGGTCTTCGCCGACCGCATCTCCTCGTCTGCCGATAACAGCCTTTACGCCGACGAAGTGATCTTCAGCCGGAATACCCGCTACCAGCACATCGTCCTGACCCGCTGGAAAGACGATCTGCGCCTGTTCCTCAACACGCACCTCCAGTTCAGCTCGCGCGATGAATACCGCTACCACGAGGCGCTCGTCCATCCCGCCCTGGCCGCGCTGCCCGGCGCGCGCCGTGTGCTTGTGATGGGCGGCGGCGACGGGCTCGCGATCCGCGAGATTCTCAAATACCCCAGCGTCGAAAGCATTACCCAGGTAGAGCTGGATCCGGAAATGACCAAGCTTTTTTCCACGCATCCAGTCCTGTCCGAACTCAACCAGCATGCGCTCATGGCGCCGCGCGTGCATGTCATCAACGCCGACGCCTTCCGCTGGCTCGATCAGAATACGGAAAAATTCGATTTCATCGTGGCTGATTTTCCCGACCCCACCAGTTACTCGCTCGGCAAGCTTTTCACTACCACCTTCTACCGTCTCACCGCCAAGCATCTATCGGCCGGTGGCCTTTTGGTCGTCCAAAGCACATCGCCGCTGTTCGCGCGCCAATCCTATTGGTGCATCGTAGAGAGCGTGAAGCAAGCCGGCCTGCGCACCTATCCTTACCATGTCTACGTCCCCTCCTTCGGAGAATGGGGCTTCGTAATCGGCAGCTTCGCACCCTATGACCCACCGCGGCAGTTGCCCTCAGGCCTGCGCTTTCTTTCAACGCAAAACGTCGCCGAGATGTTTGGCTTCCCGAATGACATGCAACCGGTCCCGGCCGAGCCGAACCGCCTGAACGATCAGATCCTGGTCCGTTACTACGACCGCGAATGGAAAGAAATCGCCCGATAACGCGGAGAACCGTCCTGGCTGGCGCTCCGGCGCTACTGGGCCTCGGGCGCAAAACCGGCCGCCCCATCACCGGCACATTCGTGAACGACTCGTTCGATCTCGGCCACCGCCTGCGCGACCGCATTCCATTCGCGTCACCCAAGCGGCAGGTCAAAATTCCGTTGGTAATCGTTGGCGGCGGAATGGCGGGCCTCAACGCGGCCTGGCATCTCGATAAACGCGGATTCCGCGATTTCGTGCTGCTCGAAATGGAATCGCAGACCGGCGGCAACTCGCGCTGGGGCCAAAACGAAATCAGCCGCTTTCCTTGGGCCGCGCATTATGTTCCAGTCCCCGCCAAAGGCGAGTCGCTGGCGCGCGAGCTGTTCGAGGAACTGGGCGTGTTTCGCGACGGCGTCTGGGATGATCGCGTGCTGTGCTTCGCTCCGCAAGAGCGCCTGTTCATCTTCGGCCGTTGGCAGGAAGGTATCGAACCCGAAAACGCGACGCCGCGCGATACCGAACAGTATCGCCGCTTCAATGATACGATCAATGAATTTCGCGCCTCGGGCCAGTTCACCATCCCGATGGAGCGCGGGCCGAAAGCTTCTCCGCTCGACCAACTCTCGATGGCCGATTGGCTAGCTCGCGAGAAGTTCGATTCGCCTACCCTGCGCTGGTACATCAATTACGCCTGCCGGGACGACTACGGCGCGCTCGCCCGCGATACGTCCGCCTGGGCCGGCATCCATTACTTCGCCTCGCGCGAGCCGGAAGAGAAAGGTCCGCTCACCTGGCCCGAAGGCAACGGTTGGATCGCGCAGCGCCTGTCTGAAAAGGTCCGGCCTTACGTCCGCACCGGATCGGTCGTTTACCGCATCGCCCGCGAGCCGCGGCGCTTGCGAGTCCTCACCGAATCCACCGAATACGTCGCCGATGCCGTTGTCTTCGCTGCTCCAACTTTTCTCGCCCAGTACCTCATCGAAGACGCGCCGCGCGCCGAAGGCTTCCAATACTCGCCCTGGCTCACCGCCAATCTGACCCTGGATCAAATGCCGCGCGAGCCCGGCTTCGACCTGGCCTGGGATAACGTCATCTACGATTCGCCGGCGCTGGGCTACGTGAATGCCACCCACATGAACCTGGCGACAAGCACTGAACGCACGGTTTGGACTTTTTACTGGTCGCTGGCCGAATACGCGCCCGCCGACGCACGCCGCCTGCTGCTCGCCAAGGACTGGAATTACTGGAAAGAAGCGATCCTGCAGGATCTCGAGCGCGCGCATCCCGATATCCGGCAGTGCGTTTCTAACATCGACATCATGCGCTTAGGCCACGCCATGGCCCGCCCCGCCACCGGGTTCGTGTTCTCGGATGAGCGCCGGCGCTGGCTGAAACCGCTCGGGAACATCTTCTTTGCCAATTCCGACCTGAGCGGCTTCTCGATTTTTGAGGAAGCCCAATACCGAGGCGTGACAGCCGCAAAGGAGGCCCTGAAGGTGCTCGGCCGCGCGTGACAGTGACAGCGGCACGCGAAGCGGATGTCTCCGAAATCCAGGCGGTTGCCGCCGCCATCTGAACTCGCTCTCATACACGCGCGGTAAGCCTATGTATAGCTATCTCGCGCGGCGCCTGAAGTCGCGGGACTAAGTCTCCCCCATTGGCGGGCGCCGTTTGTGGAAATCGGTTCGCTCTTGAAAGCGGCGGCCCAGCATGAGCAGCGTGTTTTCCGAAAATGGGCGGCCGACCAGTTGGATCCCGATCGGCAGCCGGTCCGCGAACCCGCATGGTAGCGACAACGCGGGGAGCCCCGCCAGGTTGCCGGCCGGAATCAGCGCCGTGAGGCCGGGAGTGGAGGGCGACGGACGAACAGCGGAGGGCCGATCGAGCGGCTGGTCCAACTTGTTCGCCGGGCCGAGACGCGATGGCGCTAGCAGAACGTCCGTGGTCGCAAAAAGATCCCGGAATGCGCCCTGTATCAGGCTTCGAATGCGCATGGCCTTCAGATAATCTTTGGCTGGGATTTCGAGCCCGGCTTTGAGACCGGCGATTTGCTTTTGATCCGCGAGTTCGTCTAGTTTGCCGCTCTGAATCAGCGGCTCGAAAACGGAGGAGCCTTCGCACGACACGATGGTGCTGATTACAGGGCCGTAAGGAAACTCCGGTAGCTTCGCTTCGATGAGCTGCACGCCCATGGCACGGATGGTCTCGAGCGCTTTGGCAAAGTCGGGACGGGCCGCCGGATCGGCCCACTCGTCGAAATCAACAGCGGCGTAACCGACGCGAATGTCTTTCAGGTCGGGAGCATACTGGGGCGCGTAATAGAAGCTCTTGCCCGCGGACCCGGGATCGTCAGAATCGCCTCCGGCCATGGCTTGCAGCACCAAGCCGCAATCGTCGGCCGTATGGCATATCGGTCCGATCTTGTCGAGGGTCCAGGAGAGCGGCATCGCGCCGTAGCGGCTGACGAGCCCGTAAGTGGGCCGCAGGCCGGTAACGCCGCAAAACGCGCTGGGGGTGACAATCGAACCGGATGTTTCCGAGCCAAGCGCGAAGGTCGCCAGCCCTGCGGCAACTGCGATGGCAGACCCGCTGGATGAGCCGCCCGACCAGCAGCTACGGTCCCAGGGATTGAGCCCCGGTCCGGTGAGCGATGCGCTGGCGTAGCGGTAGCTGGGGCCGCCGGCGAGTTCCACCATCGCGAGCTTACCGATCAGAATCGCGCCGGGTTTCGTGAGTTTCTTGAGTGCTGTGGCTGTGTAGTCGAAGACCTGGCCGGCGTAGGGTTTCGCGCCCCAAGTGGTCGGGACTTTAGCAACTGAAAGCAGGTCTTTGGCGCCAAATGGAATGCCCTGCAGCGGTCCGCGGAAGCGTTGCCGCTTGATATCGTCGTCTACGTCTTTAGCAGCGCGAATGGCCTGATCGCGTAGCGGGAGCGCCAGGGCGTTGTAGCGCGGCCCGAGGCGCTCCAGGCGATCGGAAAAAGCGCGCGTCAGCTCGACGACTGAAAACTCTCGAGCTTTGAGCTTGGCGTTGATCTCGGAAATGCTGGCGAAAAAAATATCGTCCGGAATCGCGGCCATTGGCGGTCTAAGCCTTAAAGTGAACCGCCGGCTCGGTGGTCATCGGAAGCGGAAATTTCGCGAGCTGTTCGGAAATTTGCCGATTCTGGCTGCGGGCGGCTTGAAGCTCCTGGTCAGGAGTTTGGGGCAGAGGCGGAGGAGCGGGCGTCTGCCCAGCCACCGCGGGCATCGATAATGCTGCGAGGGCGAGCTGGCGTCGCGTGAATTTGGCCTTCACGCATCCATTATAGGTGAGGCGCAGCGGGCAACCGCGTTCAGTCGGCTGCTAACGATTCGCGGGCGGCCTTTTCCATAACGGCGCGCGGCGCGCTCGAGCCGGTCCAGATTTCAAACTGGCGCGCGGCTTGTTCCAGGAACATCTCAAGTCCGCAAATAACCGTCAGCCCTTGTTCGGTGGCGCGGCGGATGAGTGCCGTCTCCAGGGGGTTGTAGACCATGTCAAAAACCAACTCGGCCGGAATCGCACCCGGGAAGAAACAGCCTTCGGTGCGCGGATACATACCGAGCGGCGTGGCATGTACCACCGCATCGAATTTGCGTTTGTCGAGTTGTTCTTTGAGTAGCGGTTCGCCGCCGCAGGCTTTGGAGAGGGCACGGACGCGGTCCGGGTTGCGGCCGACGATGGAGAGTTTAGCGCCTGCGTCCACAAGGGCAAAGGCGGCGCCGCGAGCCGCGCCGCCGTTTCCGACCAGCAGAATCGCAGACTTGCAAAGACGTAGATGGCGCGACAGGGGAACGGTGACGGCGGGGGCGTCGGTGTTCGCGCCGCGCCATTTTCCGGCTTTCTTCCAGACCGTGTTCACCGCGCCGATACGGCGCGCCAGCGGCTCCACAGCGTCGAGATAGCGGAGAGTTTTCTGCTTGTGAGGAATGGTCACGCTGAAACCGCAAACGGGCAGGGCTTCGGCCAGCGCAAAGAAATCTTTGAGCTGCGTGGGCTGCACCAGAAACGGAAGATAGATGGCGTCCAAGCGCTGAGCTTGAAAGGCGCGGTTGTGGACGGCGGGAGAAATGGAATGACGTATAGGATCCGCGATGACCCCGTATATTTTCGCGCTGCGCGTGATTTTTTCAATGCGATAGAGGTGGCGCATCAGCCGCGCGCAGACCTGCCCGACAGCGGTGCCCTCTGAGGTATTGGGAGCGGCGTACGTGAACAAACCGCCATAGGCAGGTGAGAGCACGCGAGTGGCGAAGCCGGATTCGCCCATGGCCAGCACGATGAGCGGGACGCGCGGGTGCGATTTGGCGAGGGCGAGTACGCGCGCATTGTCGGACGGCTTGCGCGCCGTGGTGACGATTTTGTACCCGTCGGCGGGAATGCGCAGCATACGGCGAAGAACGGGCTCCGGCGATGGTGTTCCTTCGTAGTTGTGGTAGGAGAGGATCAGCTGCGCGCCGTTACGCAGCGCTTCCAGCTTGCTGGTGGCATTTTCGGCGCTTTCGATTTCGACATCGACGGCGCGCGCGCCGGCTTCAATGGCAGCGGTCAGAATACGAAGTTGATCTTCGATGCTGCCGTTAAACTTGCCGTGGTTCTGGTGGCGGCGGCAGGTGGCCAGGATAGCGCAATCGGGCCGCGAGGCTAAGAATTTGCGGATGATCGCGAGGCCTTGTTCGGGCGCGGGCAGGTAATCGAGGCGGAATTCGAGAAACGACTCGCCGCCGTTGGCCTCTCGGCGCGCAGATTCGAGCAGCTTCTGGGGATCGGAGAAACCCATTGCGATGCAGATGCGCGGGAGCGAAGATGGCTTCGGCATGACCGAGGCGAGTGAGAAAAGAATAGCACAGTGGTGGGTTGGTCCATTGGGGATGGTGGCGTTCACACGAGTGTGAACGCGGCACGCACGTGCGCGTGCGCCGCACCAGGCATGCGACTGCTACCGGCGTTTGCGCGTGGTGGTGGCGGCGCCGACCGTGAGGCCCATTTCGCGGAGACGGGCTTTGGCTTTGGCAGCGAGATCCGGGTCGGTATCGGCGTACTGGCGCGCCACCGTGCGAAATTCCGCGGCGGCAGAATCGTTGCGGGCCATTTTGACGTAGCAGAGGCCTTTCATGTAGTGTGCGTCGCCAGTCTTGTTACCATCGGGAAAACGCTCCAGCACGGCGTCGAAGGCTTGCAAGGCGCTGGGGATTTCGTTGCGCTTGTAGTAGATATCGCCGATGTAGTATTGCGAATTCGCAGCAAATTGCGTAGTCGGAAAATACTTAATGTAGTCGCTGAATTCCTGGAGGGCAAGATCGCTCTTGCCGGTGGTGTAATCACGGTAGGCATTGCTGTACAGCGTGTCGGCCGACACTCCGGCCGGAGGGCCGGCGGGTTGGGCTGGCGCGCCACCAAGCGCCGCGTTCGCATCGCCGGAACCGGGAGGCGGCGGAGCGGGCGTGCGGATGGTGTTGACCAGGTTCTGGAGGTCGGCCAATTTCGCGTCAAGCTTGCCCATGCGCGTGTTCATGTCGAGCACGGATTCGCGGACTGCGCGGAAATCCTCCGACATCTGATCGAGTTTCTGCCCGACTGCGAGAACCGGGCCGCTGACGCTGGTCTGCTGCTGCTTCATAGCGTCATTGAAGCGGTTCTCCATCACGTTGACCAAGTTGTTGGTGCGATTCACGGCGTCCAACGTCGTTTGGACTAAAGTCTGCATAGAGACCAGGCGGTCGCCGAAATCCTTCTGCATGGTACGAACCTGATCCTGCAACATGGCGACGTCGCGTTGCAGCTCCTGAATCTCTTTGCTAGCGCCGAAGGAGAGCGGGGCGGCTGCCAAAAATACCAGGACGATGCGGGCGAATGTCATAGTAACTCCTGTAACTCACTTACCAAACGACGCGGTGCACGATTATAGATCGGCACCGCGCGATTATCTAACCAGCCGGCTCTTTACTGACGGCGGCTTCTTACTGGCCGGGCGACAAGTGCGCGCGGCGATTACGCTGCCAGCACGATTCGTTGGCCTCGGTACACTGCGGCCGTTCCTTTCCGTAACTGATGGTCTTCAAGCGGTCGGTGGGAACGCCGAGTTGGACCAGGAAATCCCGGGCGGAGGTGGCGCGGCGGTCGCCCAGCGCGAGATTGTATTCAGCGGATCCGCGTTCGTCACAGTGGCCTTCCACGACGACGGAGAATTGGGGATCTTGGGAAAAGATCTGCTTCAAGAGCGTGGCGTCATGAGTAAGCGCTTCGCGCGCATCACCCCGGATATCGCTCTTGTCGTAATCGAAATAAGCGTCCTGCGCCTGCTGCTGCAGCATTTCGCTGCTGCTCAACCGCGGACCGGTACTGGCGGGCGGCGGAGGCGGCGCGGGGGTGGAGACGGTGATTGTGACGGAGCGCGAGTCGGTGCCGCCGGGACCATTCGCGGTCAATGTATACGTGGTGCTGTTGTTGGGGAACACCTGGCGCGAGCCCTGGCTTTGAACGGCGCCGACGCCCTGATCGATGGTCATGTCCGTAGCGCCGCTGATGGACCAGCGCAGCGTAGACGACTGGCCTCGGTCGATGCTGGAAGGCTCGGCGGTGAAACTGTTGATGACGGGCCGCGAAGTAGGGGTGGTCGTGGACGCCGTTGGGGCCGGCGGCGGCGGCGGGGGAGGAGGCGGAGTTTTCTTTTTACAGCTCGCGGCAAAAATCGCCAACGTCAGGGCCAGAGTAACTGCGCCGATTTTTGTATATGGTCTCGTACTCTTGGTGATCACGTAGCATTCTCCTCTTTGGTCAAACACGGAAACTGGCGAGACGTAGCACTGTCTCTATTTACATATTGTCTCGCCGCGCACAGCAGTTTTGCAGCAGTCAAATTTATTGTTGTCCTTTACTCCAAACCGGTCTTTCATTCACGCCTTGCGTGGTGAGCTGCTGAACCTGGGAACCGTCAGCCAGCATGGTGTAAATTTGCGCTCGCCCGCCGCGCGTCGATGAGAAAACAATATGGACCCCATCCGGCGCCCAGACCGGGTTTTCATTGCGCCCGGCGCCATGCGTAAGCTGCACGACGTCGCGGGTGGCGACATCCATGATAAAAATATTGTAATTTCCCGGCTCAAATCCGCGCGTCCACTTGAACGCGATGTGCTGGCCATCGGGACTCCAGGCTGGATTGTAGGCTTCGCCCTCGCCGGTGGTCAGGCGCGACACGTCGGTACCATCAATACTCATTCTATATATTTGGGCCGGGCCTCCGCGGCCGGAAACGAAAACAATCTCGGTTCCGGTTTTTGGATTCGCCTTGGCTTCGACATCGATCGCGCCGCTATGGGTGAGGCGACGGATGTTTCCGCCATCGATATCGGTGATGAAGATGGCGGCTTCTTTTCCGCCGGCGGAAGAGTAAGTCAGCAGATGGCGGCTGTCGGGCAGAAAATCGGACGCGGCATTGAACGAGGCTTGCTGATTGTAGTAGACCAATTTGCGATTCGTTTCGAGCGAATAGACTTGGATCTGCGGTTGGCCGAGGTTTTCCTGGGCGCGCATGCCCGGACGAAGCGGGTCGGCATTGCGCGAGGATGCCAGCAGCGGGTAAGTGGTGAAAGCGAGCTTCGTGCCGTCGGGCGAAATTACCGGGAAATCGGTGATCGTGCCGTAGGAAGTGAACTGCTTCTGGTCAGAGCCGTCGTAATTCATGGACCAGACTTCCTTATGGCCAGTGCGATTGGAGATGAAATAGATGCGAGAGCCGATCAAGCTGGTGGCGCCGAATTGCTTGAGGATGTCGGCTGCGAATTCCTGGGCGACTTTGCGGGCGCCCGCTTCGTCCAGCGAGCCGACATAGACTTTGCCGAAGACCTGCGCCGACGAAGGATTGGCCTGTTTGACGTCGTCCAGCCAGCCGTAGAGGACGATTTGATTATTGCTGACCGCAGTGTAGCCGAACGCGAGGTAGTTGGCATTGACGGGCGGCCCGGACCAGTCGGTGAGCCAGAGACCTTGGCCGGCGGCGGATTGGCGGAAATCCGAGGGCTGCTGGGGCACTTGCAGCGGGTAGAAGGTTTTGGCGGCCATCTTGAGCTGGCCGGAGTTCTGCAGATCACCGAACAGGGTGTTGTTGAACGTAGTCATCAAGCGCTGCGCGTCGCCGGAGCCCCGGAAGTCGGGGACGGCGATCACGGGCTTTTCGCCGGTCTTGTTGATCGTGCCGGAAATGTTTTGGGCCGGGACCGAACTGATGAGAAGAACGGTGCCGACAATGAGGGCGCTGAGAGAAAGAAGTCGTTTCATCGCTGTAATTGGAACCTGAGTTCGACGTTAGCCGCGCTCCGGTCATATTCGGGCGGGAGCGGTTGGAAAGGCGCGGCGTCGGTGACGGCGCGCAAAGCGGAATAATCTAGAGTATCGATACCGCTGCGTTGCGCGACTTTGGCGTTGCGCACAGAGCCGTCGCGCAGGATATCGAAGGTGATCACGACGATAGGAGCGGTATGCAGCCCCCCCAGACCGTTGGTTTGCCATTTATCCGTGACGCGTTTAATGACGAGATCGGCGTAAGCGCCGAAGCGGTTGCCGAACGCGCTGTTGGGGCCGACGCCAACGCCGCCGGATCCAGGTTTTTCGAACATCGGCGAGATGGCAGCCGGGGCCTGGTCGCTGAAAACCTGGTTCGGGCGCGGAGGCTGAGGACGGTAGCGTTGGGGAGAAGTATCCTCGAGCGCGCGCGTGTCGACGTGGCGGCTCTTGAGCGGGATGGCCTTTGGCTCGGGCGCTTTGGCCTGCTTTTTTGGCTGCGGCTTGGGCCGCTGTGGCACTTGGGATTCAGTATCGTTTGCGACCGGATTGACGATGCCGGCGCGCTGCGTAAGCGGGATCGTTTTGACCGCGGTAACCGGCACAGCACTTCCGGCTTGCGTCATGAGCGAGCCGAACTGTTCGTGAGAATGCTGGAAGCTGTAAGTAGACAGAACCAGGGCGCCCGCAATGGCGCCGTGCAGCAACACCGATTGCATGAATGGCGCTCGTAGGGATTCGCGCTCGTCCAGAATGTCGACGCGCGGGTTCATATGGTGTTAATGCCGCCTGTCGGCGATATCTTCCGGCTGGGTAACCATATTTACGGCTAACTTAGCGTCGCCCAATTGGGCCAAGACTTGCGCGATAGGGTCCCAGGGGGTGCGGCGGTCGGCGCGCACGTAGACGGAAGTGGCATTGTGATAGCGGTCGCGGATCTCGTTGGCCATTACGTTGATGTTGACCGGCTTGCCGTTCAAGTACGTCAGTCCTTCGCGGCTGATCTCGATGACCGGGAGATCCTGGACGTTTTCTTTAACCGGCTTCACTTTAGGGACTTCGATCTGGAGGCCGAATTCCATCACGTGGGCCGTAAGCATAAAGATGATGAGGAGGACGAGAACGATGTCGACCAGGGGGACGATGTTGATTTCGGCGAGGGAAGTCGTTCCGCGGAAGCGGCCGCGCCGGGTGCTGGAGCTGTTGTTGCCGAGGGAGAGGGCCATATTAGTTGGACTTGAACCCGTCTTGCCGCCCTTCGATGCTTGGTAAGTTCACAGACGACATTTTTAGCCCTCCAGGCTCTTTTCGGTCATGTTCATGAATTCGAGTTGGAAATCTTCCATGCGAGCGCCAAATTCTTTGATACCGTTTCCGAACCAGTTGTAGAAAATCGCGGCGGGAATGGCGGCGGCGAGACCCAGCGCGGTGGTGATGAGGGCTTCGGAAATTCCCGGTGCAACGGCGCGGAGGCTGGCAGCGCCGGCGGTGCCGAGCTGCTGGAAGGCGTCGATGATGCCCCACACGGTTCCGAACAAGCCGATGAACGGCGAGACCGTAGCCGTGGTGGCGAGCAGTCCCATGTTGCGTTCGAGCCGCGTGATTTCTTCGCTCATCGCCAGTTGCAGGCTACGCTCGAGGGCGAGAGGATTGGTGACGCTGCCGCGCGATTTCATCTGGCGCTTGACCTCGCTATAACCGAAATCGAAGAGGGCAACTAGCGGGGAACTCCGGAACTGTTCGCTGACCACCGCGACAGCATCCAAGCCGGGTGCTTTGCGGAAGGCACGCAGGAAGCGGCGATTGGCGGCGCGCGCGCTGCGGAAGATCGCCCATTTGGAGAAGGCCACCGCCCAGGACAGCAGCGAAAAAATCAGCAGGATTACCATGATGGCCTTCGGCAGAGGGCCAGAAGTCTGGATCAGATCCCAAAGATTCAATTGCAGGAACAGCCCGTCAACATGCGGTAAGATCAACCGGGCTCCTTTCCAGTCCGTGCCGGGCTCCGTCCGCCGGGATGGGCGGCGTGGGATTGGCCCGATAAACCTATCGTAACCCGGGGGCTAAAAACAGATCGTCCCCATTCTGTTTTATAGTATGAGCGGCCTTCGGCGCAAGTTCGGCGACGCCTGCCGTGAAATGCGGATCGGCGAGGATGCGCTTGCCGGCGCACGGAGGGGCGCTGAGTAGGGTTCACATGAAATTTAACGGGGCACGCACCAGTGCGGGCGCCACTATCGCCCGAGAGCCAGGTACACGCCAAGACAGATGACTCCGATGATGAAGACGCACTCACTCTTTATTTAGACGGAAGCAAACCTCGTATAATTTCAACCAGTGTTACTGGAATTACTGGTTGAAAATTACGCAGTTGTGGAGCACGTCCGGGTCCGGTTCCACGCAGGGCTCAATTTGCTGACAGGCGAGACGGGGAGCGGGAAATCCATTGTGGTGGATGCACTTGGGTTGGTGCTGGGGGCGCGGGCATCGGCCGATATGGTGAGGTCGGATACGGAGCGAGCGCGGGTTTCGGCGATCTTCGAGGCTCCTCCGGATAACGCGTGCCGGGCGCTGCTGGCGCAAGCGGGCGTCGAGATCGAGGATGAAGAACTGCTCATCGAGCGGGAGGTGCTGGCGGGAGGAAAATCGCGCGCGTTTATAGGCAGCCGGCCGGTGACAGTGGCGTTGCTGCGGGAGATGGCGCCATTCCTGGGCGATATACACGGGCAGCACGAGCAGCAGGAGCTTTTTTCAGCTTCGGCGCAGCTCGATTTGCTGGACAATTTCGCAGGACTAGAAGAGCAGCGCGAACGCGTAGGGGCATTATTCGCCGAGTGGAAACGGCTGGAGCGCGAGTTGGAAGAGCTGGACCGGTCAGAGCAGGAGAAGCTGCGCATGGCCGATTTGTGGAGCTTTCAGCGCAAGGAGATCGAGGCGGCGGGATTGAAGCCGGGCGAGGATGCGCAATTGGAGAACGAGCGGCTGGTGCTGCGGAACGTCGCGAAGCTCCAGGAAAGTGCCGGGGCGGCTTACGCGGCATTGTACGATGCGCCAGAGAGCGCATCGGCGCAGGTGCGGGCGGCTTTGAAGAAGCTGGACGAATTGTGCCGGATCGACCCCAGTTTCGAGAGCGTAGTGGAAACGCTGCGAACGGCGGTTATCGGAATCGATGAAGCGTCGGACAGGATTCGGGATTACTTGGACCGGCTGGAGTCCGATCCGCAGCGGCTGGAAGACGTGGAGGCGCGGCTGGCGCAGATTGAGCGGCTGAAGCGGAAGTATGGGTCGAGCTTAGATGACGTACTGACATTTGTGGAGCAGGTGCGCGCGCAAATGGACGCGGTGGAATCGGCGGGCGAGCGGCGGGAGAAGCTGCAACAGGCAGCGGCGGAGCGCGGCAAGGTGTTCCGAGAATCGGCGGCGGAGCTGAGCAAGGCCAGGAAAGCAGCGGCGGCCAAGCTGGCGAAGAAGGTGGAGACCGAACTGGATTCTCTCGCGATGGAGCACGCGGTGTTTCGCGTTGAGGTGGGGGCCGCGGAGGCGTCGGAGGCGGGTGTGGACGGGGTGGCGTTGTTGGTCTCGGCGAATCCAGGCGAAGAGCCAGGCACGCTGGACCGAGTCGCGTCGGGAGGCGAACTGTCGCGGATCGCGTTAGCGCTGAAGACCTCGGCCGGGCCTGCCGCACGGACGCGGGGCGTAGAGCGGACGCTGGTTTTCGATGAGATCGACAGCGGAATCGGCGGCGCAGTGGCCGAGGCGGTGGGGCGGCGGCTGAAGAAACTGTCGGCGGCGAATCAGGTTTTGTGCGTGACACATTTGGCGCAGGTGGCTTCGTTTGCAGATCATCATTATTTCGTCGAAAAGCGCGAGGTGAAAGGGCGGACGGTGGCGGAGGTGGAGGAGCTGACCGGGGCGGCGCGGACACGGGAGATCGGAAGGATGCTATCGGGACAGAAGGTCACGGCAGAGGCGTTGAAGCATGCGGAGCAGTTAATTCGGTTGGGGAGCGAGGGGTGACGCGTGGAGTGGGCCGGGTACGCAGTGCTGCCGCGGCACGCGCGAGCGCGCCACAACGGCTGTGTCACCTAGAGCAGTTCCAGGGATGAGCGGAAACACGAGAGTGGGTCGACTGAGGTCCTCGGAATGGCTTCTCATCATTTATTTCAGCTACGTGGCGTTCATTTCGCCGGCATTTTCGCTGCCCGGGCCAGTTGCGTGGCGGCCGTTCGCGGTGGCATTGCTCGTGGCGGGCCTGCTGGTTGCGTTCGCTTACGGGGAGGCGCGAGAGTATCCGGAGACGTTTTCGATTGCGCGGGACTGGCTGGCAGTGGCGTTGGTGCTGGTTGCTTACCGCGAGATGGACTGGTTCGGCTATTTGAGCCACGATTATCACCTGGAGATGCGATGGATCGAGTGGGATCGCTGGTTTCTGTACAAAGCCGGGATGCAGCACGCAATCGAATCGCTGGGCGCGCTGGTTCCGCTTTATCTAGAGCTTTGTTACTTGCTGGTGTACGCGGTGGGACCGTTCGCGGTAGCGGTGTTGTATTTCGAGCGGCGTCGTGATTTGGTGAACGCGCTGCTTGGGGTGTATTTGCTGGGAACGCTGCTCTCTTACGCGCTGTTTCCGTATTTCCCGTCGGATCCGCCGCGGCTGGTGTTCGGCGGCAGCGACATGCCGAACGTCGTGACGGCGGTGCGGCGCTTCAATTTATGGATCGTGAACGGGTACGGGATTCACTCCAGTGTATTTCCGAGCGCACACGTGTCGTCGGCATTCTCGGCGGCCTGGGCTTTGTTGTTGCTATTGCCCGCGAAGAAACGTCTCGGGTTAGGGATGTTGATTTATGCGCTGAGCGTTTCGGTGGCGACGGTGTACGGGCGGTATCACTACCTGGCGGATGTGGTGGCGGGTTTTTGGATCAGTGTAGTGGCCGGAATTGCAGGGGCGTTGGCTATAGGGCCGCAGATGAACGCAGACAAACGCGCTTTATGACGGTGTGCGCTTTGGGGCGTTCATCCGCGGCTAGAAATTCACTCCTGCTCTTCGCCGCCCTCTTCGTGCTCGCGGCCTTCCTGTATGGCTTTGAGGCGCTCTTCTTTACGTTTGGCGCGTTCGGCGGCGCGCTTGATGAGCTCGGTGCCCATCAGCTCGAGCTTGGCGACTTCGGCGCCATCACCGCGGCGAAATCCTAAACGGACGATGCGGGTGTAGCCGCCGTTGCGCTGGCCGAATTTCGTCCCGAGCTTATCGAACAGCTTTTTTACCGAAGCTGGGGTGCGCAAGAAAGCGGCGGCCTGGCGGCGGGAGTGAAGCGTATCTTCTTTGGCGAGCGTGATCATTTTGTCCACCAGCGGGCGCGCAGCTTTCGCTTTGGGGACGGTGGTGATACAGAAATCGTTTTCGATGACGCTGGTGACGAGGCCGCGCAGCAAAGAATCGCGCGCGGCGACATTCCGTTTGAGTTTGTAGCCGGCTTTCTTGTGGCGCATGAGTTACTCCTGAGCCTCGTCCTGCCCTTCCTGCTCGTCGGCTGCGGTACCGTACGGCGGCGGAGTGGATCCGGGCGGGGGAGCAACCAGGCGGCCTTGGGCGTCGAACTTCATGCCGAAGCTGAGACCGAGATTGGCAAGAATTTCCTTGATCTCATTCAAGGACTTGCGCCCGAAGTTCTTGGTGCGGAGCATTTCGGCTTCCGTGCGCTGGACAAGGTCGGCGATGGTTTGGATATTAGCGTTCTTGAGGCAGTTGTAGGAGCGAACGCTAAGCTCAAGCTCTTCGACCGAGCGGTTGAGCACTTCGTTCATTTGGGTGAGACCGCGATCGGCGGGCTCCTCGGCCGCTTCGGGCAACTCTTCGAAGTTGATGAAAATGGCCATGTGGTCCTTGAGCAGCTTGGCTGCCTGGCCGATGGCATCCTGCGGTGAGATAGCGCCGTTGGTCCAGACTTCGATGGTGAGCTTGTCGTAATCGGTCATCTGGCCGAGGCGGGCGGCTTCGACGCTGAAGTTAACTTTACGGACGGGCGAGTGGACCGAGTCGATCGGGATGTAGCCGATGGGCAGGTCTTCATCGTAGTTACGGTCGGCTGCGACGTAGCCGCGGCCGGTCTTGAGGCGCATCTCGATGTTAAGCTTGCCGCCCTCGCCGATGGTGGCGATATGCATATTGCGGTCGAGGACCTCGACGTCCTGGTCGGTTTCGATCTGACCGCTCAGAACGGCGCCGGGGCGATCAACCTTGAGCCGCGCGACGCGAGTGCCTTCGCCGATCATCTTGAAGGGCACCTGCTTGAGGTTGAGGATAATGTCGGTGGCGTCTTCGACGACGCCGGGAATGGGGCTGAACTCGTGGGCTACGCCGTCGATGCGAACCGAGGTGATGGCGGCGCCTTCGATAGAACTGAGGAGCACACGGCGGAGACCGGTGCCGATGGTGGAACCGAATCCACGCTCGAAGGGCTGGGCGGTGAACTGTCCGAAGCGCTCGGTGAGCGTTTCAGTATTGGCGACTAATCGCTTGGGCTTCTGAAAACCTTTAAACATAAATTTCGTTCCTCCTGGTCCGCCGGGCCCTGGAAGGGCCAGCAGGCGAACCGAATCTTTATTTCGAGTACAATTCGACGATCAGCTGCTCGTTGAGCTGAATTTGGACCAGATCTTCGCGTTTGGGTTGGGAGAGGACGCGGGCTTTCAAGTTCTCGCGGTCGACTTCCAGCCAGTTGGGTGAGGGCGCGTGCGCGGTGGCGTCGCGGGCGGACAAAATCGTGGGATTGTCCTTGCTGCCTTCGCGGACTTCGATGACGTCGTTGGGTTTGACTTCGTATGACGGGATATTGACCTTGCGGCCGTTCACGGTGAGGTGACCATGGCGGACCAACTGGCGGGCCTGGTTGCGGCTGGTACCGAAGCCCATGCGGTAGACGACGTTGTCGAGACGGCGTTCGAGGGAGTTCAGGAGATGTTCGCCGGTGACGCCCTTAGTAGCGAAGGCTTTTTCGAACAGGTTGCGGAACTGGCCTTCGAGCAGGCCGTAGTAGCGGCGGGCGCGCTGTTTTTCGCGGAGCTGGAGACCGTAGCCGACCAACTTAGGTTTGCGATCCTTGCCGTGCTGGCCGGGGGCGAAGTTGCGCTTTTCGATGGCGCACTTTTCAGTGTGACAGCGCTCGCCCTTCAGAAATAGTTTCATGCCCTCGCGCCGGCAGAGCCGGCAAACGGGGCCGATGTATCTAGCCATTCTTGTGCTTACCTTCCTTTATCAAAGGTGCAGTTTACGGCGGCGGGCGCTTTCGCGCGACTGCCGCTTTCGTCCTGCTTCCACTTACTCAAAAACTCACCGCTTCAAAAACCTACTGCTTCCCCGGCTCTCAAAATCAAACCTTTGCGTTCACACAAGTGAACGCGGCACGCACGAGTGCGTGCACCACAAAATCAGACGCGGCGGCGCTTGGGGGGGCGGCAGCCGTTATGGGGGATCGGGGTGCGATCCTTAATTGCCTTCACTTCGATACCGACGGTACCCAGAGCGCGAACGGCGCTTTCGCGCCCGGCTCCCGGGCCGCTAACGCGGACTTCGACGGTTCGCAATCCGTATTCCTTAGCTTTGTTCGCAGCGGTCAACGAGGCCTGCTGGGCGGCGAAGGGAGTACCCTTGCGCGATCCGCGGAAGCCGAGCGAGCCGGAGCTGGACCACGCCAGCACGTTGCCGGCGAGATCGGTGAAGGTCACGATGGTGTTATTGAACGAGGCCTGGACGTGCACCAAGCCGGAGGTGACGACCTTCTTTTCTTTCTTCTTGAACGTCTTCTTTTTTCCAGTTTTTGCAGGGGCTTTGGCCATTTTTTGTCCTTAGGTCTTAGCAGTGGCTTTCTTCTTGCCGGCGACGGTGGCGCGGCGCGGTCCTTTGCGCGTGCGCGCGTTGGTATGGGTACGCTGGCCGCGAACGGGCAAGCCGCGGCGGTGGCGCAAACCGCGGTAGGAACCCATCTCGATGAGCCGCTTGATATTCATCGAGAGCTCTTTGCGGAGGTCGCCCTCGACCTGGCCTTCATTCTCGAGGATGGTACGGACGCGATTTATCTCGTCCTCGGTGAGGTCGGCGACTTTCTTATTGGGATCGACGCCGGCGCGGTGGAGGAGCGAGAGGGAACGCGAGCGCCCGATGCCATAGATGTAAGTGAGGCCGATCTCGGCCCGTTTCTTTGCTGGTAAGTCAACGCCTGCTAAGCGCGCCATAATTATTCCTCGTTATCCTTGCCGCTGCTTGTGCTTGGGATTGGTGCAGATGATCCGGACCACGCCTTGGCGGTGGACGATTTTGCACTTATCGCACATTTTTTTCACGCTTGCTCGAACTTTCATATCCGCTCCATTCCATCCTTCCGGCGGGCTTTTCGGCCCGCGCGGGCGTTCACACGAACCGGCTCAGGCTGTCAAAGCAGCCGGACGATCCGGCCGCGGCCTGGGTCATAGGGCGACAATTCCACTTCTACCCGATCGCCCGGCCGCACTCGCATAAAATTTGTTTTGGTCGCCGCCGCCGGGTGAGTAAGGACCAGATTCTCATTGGCCAGCTTGACCCGAACTACTGCATTCGGCAACAACTCTACCACCACTGCTTCCACCTTCACGGCCGCGTCAGTACCCACGGCCCGTTCTCCGTCACCGCGACGCAATGCTCAAAATGGGCCGAGAACGACCCATCTTTCGTCACGGCGGTCCACTTATCCGGCAAAACCTTCATGTCGGGGGCGCCGGCGTTCACCATAGGCTCGATCGCGAGCACCATACCTTCCTTCAGGCGCGGGTTCTCGTTGCGCTTGTCGACGTAATTGGGGATCTGCGGCTCTTCGTGCAGCTTGGTGCCGATGCCGTGTCCTACCATTTCACGGACGACTGAGAAACCGTTTTCGGTGACGTGCTTTTCCACCGTGCCGCAGATGTCGAACAGCCGGTTCCCGGAGCGGGCCTTATCGATCGCCATCTCCAACGATTCGCGGGTGACGCGCAGCAATTTCTTGGTCGCGTCATTGATTTCGCCCACAGGGACCGTGACGGCGGAATCGCCGAAATAACCGTTCAACTGCACGCCGGTATCGATGGAAACGATGTCGCCCTTTTTCAGTTTCCTCTTGGCCGACGGCATGCCGTGGACGATCTGCTCGTTCACGGAGGTACACAGGACGTAGGGATATTTTGTGCCCGCGGACGGCGTGTAATAGCCTTTAAAGGCCGGTTTGGCTCCCGCTTCCTGCATCATTTTTTCCGCCGCGACTTCCAGATCCTGAGTAGTTACGCCCTCCTCGACCATGCCGGCGAGTTTCTGGAGGATCTCGTACACCAAAAGCCCGCTGCGGCGCATCTGTTCCAATTCTTTCTTATTTTTCCGGATAATCATCGGCAGCCGGCCGGGCGCGACTCACCAGCGTGCGCACACGGGCTCCCGCGCACAAGAAGGTGATGCTTTGATTTTAGCATGCCGGCGTAAGTCATGAATTATATGCTGCTTCGGCGGCCCCGGATGCGGCCGGAGCGGGGCGTGAAGCCCTCATAGTGCCGCATAATTAGTTGCGCTTCAACCTGGTTGACGGTATCCATCGCGACGCCGACCACGATCAGCAGCGAAGTACCGCCGAAATAAAAGTTGACGTTCAGGCCGTCCAGCAGCCAGCGCGGGAAGTAGGCATCGATGAAGTTCCCGACCAGCGGCAGGCGCTGCAGCTTGATGCCTGCGATCATGATCTGCGGGATCACCGAAAGAATAGATAGGTACAGGCCGCCGACGACCGTGATCTTGGTGAGGATCTTGTTCATGTACTCAGCGGTGTTTTTACCCGGACGGATGCCGGGGATGAAGCCGCCGTACTTGCGCATGTTGTCGGCTGCTTCGTTCGGGTTGAAGATGATGGAAACGTAGAAGAAGCAGAAGAAGATGATCAGCACGCAGAACAGCAGGTAATAGAGCGGCTGCGCGTTACCGATGGAGTTGAGCATGCTGCTCAAGAAGGCGCTGTTCTTCACGGCGTTCCAGCTCATGAGTGTTTGCGGGAACGCGAGCAGGGACGAAGCGAAGATGACCGGGATGACGCCGCCCGCATTGACCTTGAGCGGGAGGTGCGTCTGCTGGCCGCCCATCATGCGGCGTCCGACGACGCGCTTGGCGTATTGGACGGGGATGCGGCGCTCGCCGCGCTCAACCAGCACGATGAAAGCGACGACCGCGAGCATGACAGCCAGGATGATAATCAGGTGGAACGGGGTCCATTCCTTGGTGACGAACAGGTGATCGTAAATGTTCTGGACCGCGCGCGGGAGCCCGACGACGATGCCGACGAAGATCAGCAGCGACATGCCGTTTCCAATGCCGCGTTCGGTGATCTGCTCGCCCAGCCACATGATGAAGGCGGTGCCGGTGGTTAGGGTAAGGATGGTCATCAGCATGAAGCCGACGCCCGGATTGAGAACGAAGCCCCCGTCGGATTTATCGAGCGTCAGCGCGATGCCGAAGGATTGCAGCAGGGCCAGGATGACGGTGAGATAGCGCGTCCACTGGGTGATCTTGCGGCGGCCGAGCTCGCCTTCTTTTTGCAATTTTTCGAGCGTGGGAACGACGACCGTGAGCAACTGCAGGATGATGGACGCCGTGATGTAGGGCATGATGCCCAGGGCGAAGATGGTCATGCGGCGGAACATGCCGCCGCTGAACAGATCGATGAAGCCGAACAGCGTACCCTGGTTCTGCGTGAAGAACTGCTGGAGGCGGATGGCGTCGATGCCGGGAGTGGTGATGAACGCACCGATGCGGTAAACGGCCAACAATCCGAGGGTGAACAGGACCCGCTTACGCAGATCCGGGATCCGGAAGATATTGGCAATGGCGTCGAAGAACTTCATGAATGCCTACCTTACCCAAAAAGGGTTGTCTATGATGCGCTCCCTATCACTTCTCCGCTTCCGCCTGCCTTCTGGATTTTCTCCAGAGCCGCTTTGGAAAATACATGCGCTTTCACGGTCAGCTTGCGCGAGATGTCGCCCGAACCCAGGACCTTGAGCCCGGCGCCCAGTTTTTTAATTACGCCGAGTTCGAGGAGCCGGCCGGGATCGAAAGAGTCGCCGTCGAGCTGTTCGAGGCGGCCGACGTTCACAATAGCGTATTCTTTACGGAAAATGTTGGTGAACCCGCGTTTGGGCAAGCGGCGATGGAGCGGCATCTGGCCGCCCTCGAAGCCGCGCATCATGCTGTAGCCGGAGATGGAGCGGGCGCCCTTGGCGCCGCGGCCGGAATATTTGCCGCGGCCGGTACCCATGCCCTGCCCGACGCGCTGCCTTTTTTGTTTCTGCCCCTGGGGGGGGTGGAGATCACTGAGATTCATTTGGTTAATCCTTGACGATGGCCAGAAGGTGCGGAACCTTGGCCACCATGCCGCGGAACTGAGGCGTATCGGGGCGCTCGACCACGCGATTCATTTTCTTCAAGCCGAGGGATCGCACGATGGCCTTCTGTTTTTCAGGGCAGCAGATGGGACTGCCGATCATTTTGATCTTGATGGTTGCGGTTGCCATGGCTAAACCACCTTCTCTTGAGCCAGGCCGCGCATATCGGCCACTTGAGCCTTGTCGCGCAATTGTTCAAGCGCGTTGATGGTGGCCTTGACCACGTTGTGAGGATTATGAGAGCCGATGGACTTGGTAAGGACGTTGGCGATCCCCACCGCCTGAATGACGGCGCGCACGGGGCCGCCGGCGATCACGCCGGTTCCTTCCGGGGCCGGCTTCAGCAGCACCATGCCGCTGCCGAACCGTCCCAAGACGGGGTGCAGGATGGTGGTTTCGAGCACGTTGATTTTGCGGAGGTTCTTCTTAGCCGATTCGATGCCTTTTTTGATCGCGGCCGGCACTTCCTTGGCCTTGCCGGTACCGAAGCCGACGATCTTCGCGCCGGGATCGCCCACGACGACCAACGCGGAGAAGCTCAAGTTTTTGCCGCCCTTCACCACCTTGGTGACGCGGTTGATGGAGACGACCTGCTCTTTGAGGTTCAAGGAGCCGGCGTCGATCCGTTTAGCTGCCGATGTTGCGGTCATTCGCTAGAACTCCAATCCTGCTTCGCGGGCGGCATCGGCCAGGGCCTTGATGCGCCCGTGGTAGAGATAACCGCCGCGATCGAATACAACTTTTTTCACGCCGCCGGCTTTAGCGCGCTCGGCAATCAGTTTGCCGACTTGTTTTGCGCCTGCCAGGTTGCCGCCGTTTCCAACGCTGGATTTCTTTTCGTTCGAGGACGCGGAGGCTACGGTGTGGCCCTTGCGATCGTCGATCACTTGCGCGTAGATGTGTTTCAGGCTGCGGAAAACAGCCAGCCGCGGCCGCTCGGGAGTGCCATGCACCCGGTGACGGATACGGTCGTGAATGCGGACGCGAACTTGATTCTTAGAAGAATTCGCCATTTACTTGCCTCCCGTGGCTCCCGCTCCAGCCTTGCCGGCCTTCTTGCGGAGGTGTTCGCCGGTGTAGCGTACGCCCTTTTGCTTGTAAGGGTCGGGTGGGCGCAGCGCGCGTATATTCGCAGCCACCTGGCCGAGCACTTGTTTGTCGAACCCGGATAAGACGAGATGCGTTTGCTTGTCGATCTTCAGCTCGATACCGTCGGGCAACAGGACCTCGATGGGGTGCGAATAGCCGAGTGTGAACGTGGCAATTTTGCCCTTCACTTCGGCGCGATAGCCGGTGCCGGTGATATCCAGCTCGCGCGTGAAGCCGGTGGAGACGCCATGAACGGCGGAAGCGGCCAGCGCTCGCGTCAACCCATGCAATGCGGCGCGCTGATCGGAATCGCGCACGACTTCGAGATTTTCGCCGGCCTGGCGCAGCTCGATGCCTTCGGGGATGGGGACGGTCAGTTTGCCCTTGGGTCCTTCGACCGAGAGCTCGTTTCCGATAGCGATCTTCACGCCTTTTGGCAGCGGAATCGGTTTTTTTCCAACTCGCGACATAAAATCCTCCCTACCAGAGCTGGCAGAGAACCTCCCCGCCCAAGCGTTCTTTACGGGCGGCACTTCCGGTCATCACGCCCCGCGGCGTAGTCAGAATGTTGATACCCAGCCCGCCCAGGACTTTGGGAACGCCCTTGCTTCCCACATACACGCGGCAGCCGGGCCGGGACACGCGCTCGATACGCGAGATCAGCGGAACGTTACCGGAAGTGTATTTGAGATAAATGCGAATACTCCTCTTAGCGCCGTCTTCCGCCAGCTTGAAGTTGGTGATGAAGCCCTCTTCCTTGAGAATGCGGGCAATCTCCATTTTCAGCTTGGAGGCGGGCACGTCCACCTTGGGATGGCGCGCCAACTGCGCATTACGGATGCGCGTCAGCATGTCAGCGATGGGATCGGATGTAGCTGCCATCTTTCTGGAACCCTTTCGTTACCAACTGGCCTTGATCACGCCCGGGACCTCGCCTGCGAGGGCGAGTTTCCGGAAGCAGATGCGGCACAGATTGAATTTGCGAAGATAGCCGCGCGGGCGTCCGCAGCGGAAACACCGGTTGCGATGCCGATTTTTAAACTTCAGCTTCTTCAGTTCTCTTGCGACCTTGGCGGTTGTTGCCATGTATCTCCTGTCAGGATGACCTACGCGAGGCCGAATTCCTTTTATTACGCCGCCGATCGACACAGACGAACGCAAATTCTTGGCATCTGCGTGTATCAGCGTTTATCAGCGATTCAAACATTCTTCTTTCCTTATTGCCGGAACGGCATTCCTAAGTGGCGCAGCAGCGCCAAACCTTCGGCGTCGGTGCGGGCGGTGGTGGTGATCGAAATATTCATGCCTTTGACCTTTTCCACCTTGTTGTAGTCGATCTCGGGGAAAATCAACTGATCGCGGATACCGAGCGTGTAGTTGCCGCGGCCGTCGAACGATTTGGTGGAGACGCCGCGGAAGTCGCGGACGCGGGGGAGCGCGACGTTCATCAATCGATCGAGAAACTCGTACATGCGATCGCCGCGCAACGTGACCATGGTTCCGATCGACATGCCTTCGCGCAGCTTAAAGGCGGCGATGGATTTCTTTGCCTTGGTGATTACCGGTTTTTGGCCGGCGATCTGGGTCAGCTCAGTCACGGCGCCGTCCATCAGCTTGGCGTTCTGGGTGGCTTCGCCCAAGCCGATATTGACCGCAACCTTTTCGAGTTTCGGAACGGCCATCACGTTCTTGTAGCCGAACTCTTTCACCAGCGCCGGGATGACGCGCTCGCGGTAAAGCCGCCTCAAGCGCGCATCGGCTTTGCGAGACGATGCTTTGGCGGATTTTTGAGACTCGGCGGCCTGCGCTTCGCCTTTGGCGGCTTGCTGCTTGGGCGCCTTGCCTTCCTTCTTGGGTTGTTGTTCCTTAGGTTCCTTTGCCATTACTTACCCCCGCTTGTCGAGGACCTCTCCGCTTTTCTTTGCGATGCGCACGCGATGCTCGGAGGCGCCGGAGCCTTCGATGCGATAGCCGATTCGCGATGGGATGCCGCCCGAGGTGAGCACCATCACGTTAGAAATGGCGATGGAGCTCTCCTTCTCCGCGATGCCGCCCTTGATCTGCTTGGCCGGGTTGGGATGCGTGTGGCGTTTAATCATCGACACGCCCTCGATCAACACGGTGCCGCGTTTACGGTCGACGGAAATGACTTTACCGGTCTTGCCTTTATCGCGGCCGGCAATGACTTTCACCTGGTCGTCTTTCTTGAGGCGAATCTTGAGGCGCTCGTTGGTCGCGCTGCCGGCGCTGCGCACGAACTTGGTTTTCATTCCATAGGTGGCCATCAGATGACCTCCGGCGCGAGCGAAACGATTTTCATAAACTTCTTGTCGCGTAGTTCGCGAGCGACGGGCCCGAAAACGCGCGTGCCCACCGGCTCGCCCACTTCATTAATCAGGACGGCGGCGTTGGAGTCAAAGCGGATATAAGTGCCATCCTTGCGGCGGGACTCCTTGCGCATACGAACGATGACGCAGCGGACCACTTTACCTTTTTTTATGGGCGACTCGGGGGTGGCTTCCTTTACGCTGGCGGTGATTACGTCACCCAGGCCAGCGCGCAGACCCAGATCGCCGCCGCGAGGCAAAATACATTGCAGCTTGCGGGCGCCGCTGTTGTCGGCGACCTCCAGGATGGTTCGCATGCCAATCATGACTTTTTCCTCCGGGATTCTTTCGCCTTGAGCGACTTAGAACCGGCGGTGGACTGCACCATATCCAGATCCACGGCGCCGGGCTCGACGGCGACCTGCACGGCTTTGCGAAGCACTTCACCGAGCTGCCAGCGTTTGAGTTTGCTCATCGGCCGGCACTCGACGATGCGGACCACGTCGCCGACTTTGGCGGTTTGCTGCTCATCGTGGGCGTAGAATTTTCTGCGCTTGTTAATGATTCGCTTGTAAACCGGATGCGACACGCGGCGGGTGACTTCCACCACGATGGTCTTCTGCATTTTGGCCGAGACCACCTGGCCGATTTTTTCGTTCTTATGGCCGGTTTGTGGCTGGGTTGTATCCGGTGTGGCCATGGCTTACTTTCCTTTCTTCTTTTTCTTCGCCACCGGCTCCGGCGAAGTTTCCGGATGCAGCTCGCGCTCGCGCAGAACGGTCAGCATGCGCGCGCGGTCCTTTTTGATAGCACGGAGCTTTTTGAGCCCGTCGGTCTGGCCCATGGTGAGCTGAAAACTCAAGCGGAAGCTTTGCTCCCTAAGGTCGTCGAGCTGGCGCTTCAAGTCGGTGCTGTCGATCTCGCGTACTTTGTCGGCTCGCATTGTTATTCTCCGGTGTGCTCGCGGGTGACCAGCTTGGTGGGCAGCGGCAGTTTGCCAGCGGCCAAGCGGAAGGCCTCTTCAGCCGTGGCGCGGGGCACGCCCTCCATTTCAAACAAAATCTTGCCCGGCCGGATGACGGCGACCCATTGCTCGGGAGCGCCCTTGCCTTTTCCCATACGCGTTTCGGCGGGCTTCTTCGTAATGGGCTTGTCTGGGAACAAACGGATCCAGACCTTGCCGCCGCGCTTGATGAAGCGGGTCATCGCGACGCGGGCGGCTTCAATCTGCCGGTCCGTGATCCAGCCGCAGCGCATGGCCTTTAAACCGAAGTCGCCGAAAGCCAGCGACGAACCGCGCCAGGCTTTGCCGGTCATGCGGCCGCGCTGTTGCTTCCTGTATTTGACTTTCTTGGGCATCAACATGGCATTGGGTGTTCCCTTCGGTTACTGTTCCTTCTTCTCTGAATTTTCGGGCGCGGCTTCGGGGGCCGTAGCAGGCTCGGGCTTTAACTCCTGTTTCCAGGACGGTTGCGGCTGGCTCATGGGCGGCAGAATCGGCTTCGGAGCTTCGCTGGCCGGTTGCGCCGACGGCTCGGGTTGGGAGACTCCCACGGGCGGGGGACCGGACGGCGGGCGGCGTTCGCGCCGGTCGCGCAGCGGTGGCCGGCGGGGCTCGGGTTCATTGCGAAGCCCGTCGTGCCGGGCGCCTTCCAGGATCTCTCCTTTGTAGGTCCAGCACTTGATGCCGATCACACCGTAGGTGGTGTAAGCCTGGGCGAAGCCGTAATCGAGGTCGGCGCGCAAGGTGTGCAGCGGAAGTTGCCCTTGCAGATACCATTCGCTGCGGGCGATTTCGGCGCCGTTCAGGCGGCCCGAAACACGGACCTTGATCCCTTTGCATCCGAAGCGCAGAGCCGAGTCCACCGCCTTTCTCATGGCTCGACGAAATGCCACGCGTTTTTCGAGTTGCAGCGCGATGGATTCGGCCACGAGCTGAGCATCCAGTTCCGGCTTGTGCACTTCCTGAATGTCGATGAAGACCTCGCGCTTGGTTTTCTTGGCGAGATCCTGCTTGAGTTTTTCGATCTCGGCGCCCTTGCGCCCGATGATGATTCCGGGCCGGGAGGTGCGGATGGTGACGCGCAGCTTATTGCCCGGCCGGTCGACTTCAACCGAGCTGACGCCGGCCGCCTTCAAACGGTCGCGCAGGGAGTCTTTCAGCTCCAAATCCTCGCGCAGGAGCTTGGCGTAGTCCTGGTTGGCGAACCAGCGCGAGCGCCAGGTCTTGGTGACGCCCAATCGGAATCCGTACGGATGTACTTTCTGTCCCACTTATGCGTTCTCCCCGCTTTTGCTGTCGCTGACCTCGACCACGATATGCGCCATGCGGCGCTGGTAGCGATAGGCGCGGCCCATCGGGGCCGGCCGGATCCGCTTCATGCGCGGGCCATCGTTAACATAGGCGCCCGATACTTTCAGTTCGTCCACATCCACGTCGTTGGAGCGATTCTCGGCGTTCGCGATGGCCGAATCGAGCACTTTTAGCACGATCGGCGCCATGCGCTTGTTGGTCTGGCGCAGAATGATGCGCGCTTCGTTGGCGGAGCGGCCGCGGATCAAATCCACCACCAGGCGCGCCTTCTGCGGCGACGTTCGAACGTATCTGGCTTCTGCTCTGGCTTCCATGTATTCCTCTTATGCCGGCTTAGCCGTTTGACCGGTCGCTCCGCCACCGGTTGTGGGAGCAGCGGCGGCTTTCACCGAATGTCCCTTGAATTGGCGTGTGGGCGAAAATTCGCCCAGCTTGTGTCCCACCATGTTTTCGGTGATGTAGACCGGGATAAATTTCTTGCCATTATGAACAGCCAAAGTGTGCCCGACGAACTCGGGCAGGATGGTGGAGCGGCGCGACCAGGTCCGGACGACTTTCTTTTCGTTCTTTTCGTTCATGCCGGCAACCTTTTTCTGAAGGTGGTCGTCGGTAAATGGGCCTTTCTTGAGAGATCTGCTCATGTTACTTCTTCACTTTCCGGCTTACGATCCACTTATTGGTGCGTTTGTTGTTGCGGGTTTTGAAGCCGCGCGTGGGCTGGCCCCAGGGAGTCACGGGATGGCGGCCGCCCGACGTTTTGCCTTCACCGCCGCCATGCGGGTGGTCGACCGGGTTCATAGATACGCCGCGATTGTGGGGACGGCGTCCGAGCCAGCGAGTCTTCCCTGCCTTGCCGTGCGATTCGTTTTCGTGCTCGACGTTTCCGACCTGGCCGATCGTGGCCATGCAATCGGTTTGAACTCGCCGGACCTCGCCCGAAGGCAGCTTGAGCAGCGCGATATCGCCTTCGCGGGAAACCAACTGCGCCTGCGCACCGGCTGAGCGCGCCATCTGAGCGCCCTTGCCGGGGCGCAATTCAATGTTGTGCACAACAGTGCCGGCCGGAATGTTCTTCAACGGCAGAGCATTGCCGATCAGAATGTCGGCCTCGGGGCCAGAGGTCACGGTACGGCCTACCTGCAGGCCAACCGGGCAGATGATGTAACGCTTCTCGCCGTCGGCGTAGTGCAGCAGCGCGATACGGGCCGAGCGATTGGGATCGTATTCGATGGCGGCCACGCGAGCCGGGATGCCGAATTTATCGCGCTTGAAATCGATGGTGCGATAGGCACGCTTGGCGCCGCCGCCGCGGAACCGGGAGGAAATCAGGCCCAGGCTGTTCCGTCCGCCGGTCCGTTTCTTGCCGACGACCAGCGACTTCTCGGGAGTTTGCTTGGTGATCTCCTCGCGCGAGACGACGGTTATGAAGCGGCGCGACGGCGTGGTGGGGTTGTAAGTCTTCATCGGCATGATGATTGGTCTCCCTGCTTAAATCTCCGCGTATTCGGGCATCTTCTCGCCGGCCTTCAGCTTTACGTAAGCCTTTTTCCAATCCGAACGGTAGCCAGCGAAGCGGCCGCGGCGGCGGAGCTTGCCCACATTATTCGACGTGCGCACTTCAACGACCTTGACCTTGAAAAGCCGCTCTACTGCAGCCTTCACCAGCGCTTTGTTAGCGCCGGGCGCGACTTCGAAGCACAGGGTGCGTTCGGCGTCCTTCTTTGCGACGCCTTTTTCGGTGACGATCGGCCGCCGGATTACTTCATAAACAGTCATTTCGCAAGTGCCTCCGATAATTTCCTGGCGGCCGGCTCGGAAAGCAGGACACCGGCGTGGCCGAGCAGGTCGTACACGTTGACGTCTCGGCTCGACACCAGCGTGACCCCGGCCAAGTTGCGCGAACTCAGCTCGAGATTGCGGTTTTCGCCCAAGTCGACCAGCAGCACCGTTTTGGGCGCGCCGAGGCCGTTCAAAATACCGCGCATGGCTTTGCTTTTGTGATCCTGGAGCGCGAATTCCCGAACGACTTTCAGTTCGCCGTCGCGCAACTTGGCCGAGAGCGCCGAGCGCAATGCGCCCAGCAGCATCTTACGAGGCAGCTTGTAGCTGTAATCGCGCGGCTGAGGACCATGTACAGTTCCACCATGCCTCCACAGCGGCGACCGGATGGAGCCCATACGGGCGCGGCCGGTACCCTTCTGACGCCACAACTTTTTGCCGGAACCTGAGACTTCGTGCCGCGTTTTGGTCTTGGCTGTTCCACTGCGCCGGGCAGCCTGCGAGTGCCGCACAGCCTCATAAAGGAGATGCTCGTTGACGGGAGCGGCAAAGACTTCGTCGGCCAGGTCCAGCGAGCCGACGACAGCGTTGTTTAAATCGACAACCTCTACACTCGGCATGTTCTACCTCTTGGCCCTTCGCACCAGCACGTAACCGCCGTTGGGGCCGGGCACCGCGCCCTTTACAACCAGGACGTTATCCTCGGCGACCACGTCAATGACTTCGAGATTCCGTACGGTCACCTGCTGGGTGCCCATATGGCCGGCCATGCGGGTTCCCGGAAATACGCGAGACGGGAAGCTGGATGCGCCAATGGAACCGGGCGCGCGATGGAACATCGAACCGTGCGACTCGGGCCCGCCGCGGAAATGATGGCGCTTGATCAAGCTCGCGAACCCACGGCCTTTGCTGGTACCGATGACGTCCACTTTGTCCTTGGGCTTGAACTGGTCCACCAGCACGCGATCGCCCTGCTTCAGGTCGTCATCGCCGGGGCGCATTTTCAGTTCGCGAAGGTACTTGACGCCGTCGGCGCTGGCTTTCTTGAAATGCCCGGCCATCGGCTTGGTAGTGCGCGACGCTTTTGCGAACTCGACCAAACCGAGCTGAACGGCATCGTAGCCGTCGGTAGTGGGCGTCTTGCGCTGGACCACGACGCAGGGTCCGGCCTTGAGCAGCGTCACGGGCACCACTTGCCCGTCCGGCCGAAACATCTGGCTCATTCCGATTTTTTTGCCTAAAATTCCTGGGCTCATTAACCACCTCTTTACCTGACAGCGCGCACAACGCAGCCGGCCGCGATCTCTTTCCGACGATCGACGGCCGCGCCCCGCGCCGCGCGCTTAAGGATGCAGAACTCAGCTTCCTGAGTGCTCACTTACCGCCCTTTCCAAATGCCTTGATCTCGACGTCGACGCCCGCCGGCAAATCCAGCTTCATGAGCGCGTCCACGGTGTCCTGGGTAGGCTCGAGAATATCGAGCAGCCGCTTGTGAGTGCGGATCTCGAACTGTTCGCGAGATTTCTTATCCACGTGCGGCGAGCGCAGCACCGTGTAGCGGTTCTTGATGGTCGGCAGCGGAATCGGGCCGGCCACCTGTGCCCCGGTCCTCTTGGCGGTGTCGACGATCTCGCTGGTCGATTGATCCAAAATCCGGTGATCGTACGCCTTGAGGCGGATGCGGATGCGTTCGCGTAAGCTCATGGTTTTTCCAAAAAGCGCCTTATTCCAAAATCTCAGTCACGGTTCCGGCGCCCACGGTGCGTCCACCCTCGCGGATGGCGAACCGTAGCCCCTTGTCCATAGCGACGGGCGTGATCAGCTCGATCTCCAGGCCCACGTTGTCGCCCGGCATGACCATCTCGGTCCCAGCCGGCAAAGTCGCCACCCCGGTTACGTCCGTGGTCCGGAAATAAAACTGCGGCCGGTAGCCCTTGAAGAAGGGCGTGTGCCGCCCGCCTTCATCTTTGGACAGCACGTAGACTTCGCCCTTGAACTTCTTGTGCGGCGTAATCGTGCCTGGCTTCGCAATCACCTGCCCGCGCTCCACTTCGTCCTTTTCAATACCGCGCAGCAGCAGCCCCACGTTGTCTCCGGCCCGCGCT
>Ga0070738_10001549_pt1 | contig 44655 bp, 47 predicted proteins | sample Coa_R2_2_FD_66446 | JGI IMG/M metagenome (GOLD analysis project Ga0070738, IMG submission 66446) | Surface soil microbial communities from Centralia Pennsylvania, which are recovering from an underground coalmine fire - Coalmine... | ecosystem: Environmental > Terrestrial > Soil > Unclassified ...
CGCGGATATTCTCATCATCCCCGGGCTCGGCGGTTCCGGGCCGGAGCATTGGCAAAGCCGCTGGGAAGCCAAGCTTTCGTCAGCCCGCCGAGTCATTCAGGCGGACTGGGACAATCCCAGGCTCGATGTCTGGTGCGAGCGCATCGCCGAGGAGGTGGAGTGTGCCGGGGGGCCGGTCGTCCTTGTCGCCCACAGCCTTGGCGTGCTGGCGGCCATCCATGCCGCGCCCTTACTGGAAAAAGGAGCGAGCGCCGGCAAGATCAAGGGCGGCTTTCTGGCCGCCCCGCCCTCGCGGGATCTCCTTGCGCATTTCGACACGGTCGATCCGGAATTTCTGACCCGTCCCGCCGTGCCGCTGCCTTTCCCGGCCCTTGTGATCGCGAGCCAGAACGATCCCTATTCCTCTTTTGCCGGCAGCGCGGAGCTCGCCAGCGCCCTCGGCGCGGAACTGGCCGATGCGGGCTTTTCCGGCCACATCAATGTCGAAAGCGGCCACGGCCCCTGGCCGGAAGGGCTCTTGCGTTTTGCGGGTTTCTTGAGGACGCTGTGAGCCGCTGATGGGCCGCCCGCTGATTCCTGCCATCGCGGGGAAACCGCCACGGCGTCACGAAAATTGCGGCTGGGCCGGTTTCCAATCTGGATGGCGGTTCCAATAATGGGCCTTAAGCGTGCTTGCGCGCCCGCAAGCGATCAAGCGGTTAAGCGGTTAAGCGATCAATGTGAAGAACAGCAGCCCGCTTCTTCTTCTTTAACCGTTGTCTCCTCACCGTTGGCTAGGTCTTTGTATGCTTTGAAGGCTTTCAAGGCCCACATCTCGCCGACGCATCCGCCCATTGTGGAAGCCACGGCGAGAAATTCGCCGAGTTCGGCCTTGCTCGCGCCAAAGCGCACGGCCTGATGCACATAGAATTTGAAGCACGGCTCGCAACGCGCCGAGACAGCCCAAAGCACTGCCGCGAGCGCCTTGTATCGCGCGGGCACCGCGCCTTCGGCAAAAATCGCATCCTGCCGCATCTGGCTGATATGCTTGGCCGTGCCCTTGGTAATCTGGCCGAATTCACCCATGACGCCGAGCGCGGGGTCAATATCAGTAAGTGACATGGCGAAATCTTTTTACTTGATGGCGGCCGGATAGCCCGCTTCCGTGGTTGCCTTGATGAGCATGCTGGCATCGGTCTTGTCGGGATCGAAGGTCACCGTTGCGGTTTTCGTGTCTGGATCGACCTTGACGCTGGCCACGCCCGTTACCTTTTCGAGGGCCTTTCTGACCGTGATTGGGCAGAGCGAACAGGTCATGTTCTTGACGTCGAGAGTGACGGTTTGCGGGGCGGCCGCGAGCGCCGCGAGCGGCGTAAGGGCAAGCGCGGCGGAAAGCAGCAGTCGGCGCATGAAGATATCTCCTTTCAGTAGAACAGCGGCGCGAACCACGGCACGGCGAGAAGGCCGAGCAGCGGCATGGCGGTTATCCAGAATATCAAACGCTGGCGTTTGACCGTGCGCGGGTTGGCACAGGAAGCGCCGGGCACGCAGACTCGCGGAACGATATAGAGGCGGCGGAACGCCAGGCCGAGAAACAGCGCCGTCAGCCCCACGAAAATGGGGCGATAGGGTTCGAGCGCCGTCAAGCTGGCGATCCACGTCCCGCCAATGCCGAGCGCGAGCAGCACGAGCGGCGCAACGCAACAAAGTGATGCGCCAATGGCGGCGGCGGCTCCGGCGATCAGGGAGCTTTTTGCGCTCAGTTGGATCATGTCGAAAAATCCCCGGATGTCTCGTTTCTTGGTCTAAACTCCGTAGTATGGTACGGAATCAAGGTTAATTTGATGCAGCAAGACCTGACGATAGGACGGCTCGCGGCCCTGGCGGGCGTGAACGTCGAGACGATCCGTTATTACCAGCGGCGCGGATTGCTCGGCGAGCCGCAAAAGCCGCTCGGCGGCTACCGGCACTACCCTGCTGACATGGCGAAGCGTGTCCGCTTTATCAAGCGGGCGCAGGCACTTGGCTTCACGCTGGAAGAAATCGCGGGTCTCCTGCGGCTGGATGGTTCTGACTGTTGCGCCGGCACGCGCGAGCTGGCGGCGCACAAGATCGCGCTCATCGAACAAAAGCTGAATGATCTTACAGCGATACACAATGTGCTCTCCGCGCTCGTGCATCAATGCGGCAATGGTGAAGGCGAAGCATCCTGCCCGATTATCCGCGTTCTGGAACAGGGCGATTGAGTTTTTGCTGAGATAAATGAGATAAAGAGGCTGGTGCAATTGAAATTTGCCGGACAAATTCCACGCTGCTCCTTTGCAAGGCAGCTTCGCGCACCCGCCACGGTGCCTGGGCGGAGGTTTGATGCGCTTTGCAGCTGGGACACCGGGGGCGTCGTGCTCTAAATTATGAGACTTGATCAGTTTTCACGATTTCGGATCGATCCGATTCAAAATCATCGTGATCTAATGCCGAGATCCGTGCCGCCAGCGCTGCAAGGCCACCAGCGACCAGACGCCCTCAACGATGCCAAACGGCCATGCGCCTTGGAGGAATCCATAGGTTGAAGCCAGCACGCAGGTTCCAGCGAAAGCGAGCACGAACCAGTGGCTGCGGCTTTCCAGCGCGTAGCACACCATCATTGCCGTGACAGAGAGCAATCCAAAGAGCGTGAGCTTATCCATCGGGCATCATCTTATAGAGCTGTCCACGGCATTGCAGCACGGTCATTTGCGCGGAGCCAAATGGTCTCAACCGGAGAGTGCCCGGCGCGGAACTCGCCGGTGCGGGCACATCAAGCCCGTTTCATGTGCGAAAATGAGTGAGGAACGATGCGCGCCGCTCCGAGGCAGTCATTCCGCTGTGAGACCACAACCAAAATCCACCTGAAAAGCTGCGCCATCCGCCCCTTACAACGCCTGCTGAAACCGCACCGGCCGGCCCTCTCCGGGCGTCACAACCTCCCCCTCCCACATCACCTTCTGGCCCCGGATGATCGTCCCGGCCGGCCAGCCCGCCACCTCCTTGCCATCATAGGGCGTCCAGCCGCAGCGCGAAGCGATCCAGCGGTTCTGAATCACCATGCGCCGGTTCAAATCAACGATCGTGAAATCGGCGTCATAGCCAACAGCAATGCGCCCCTTGCCGGCGATGCCAAAGAGCCGCGCCGGGCCCGCGCTCGTCATATCAACGAAATGCAAAAGCGAGAGCCGCCCCTTGTTCACATGATCGAGCATGACCGGCACGAGGGTCTGGACGCCGGTCATGCCGGACGGGCTCTGCGGATAGGGCTTTGCTTTTTCTTCCAAAGTGTGCGGCGCATGGTCGGAGCCGAGAATGTCGGCAATGCCCTGCGTGACCGCGAACCAGAGGTGCTCGCGATGGCGCCTGTCCCGAACCGGCGGATTCATCTGCATCATCGTGCCGAGCCGCGCATAATCATCCGTGCAGAGGGTCAGATGATGCGGCGTCACCTCGACGCTCGCGATGTCCTTATGCGCAGCCAGGAGATCCATCTCCCCGGCGCAGGAGGCATGCAGCACATGAACGAGGGCACGCTGCTCGCGCGCGATGCGCAGGAGCCGCTCCGTCGCGCGCAGCGCCACAAGCTCGTCGCGCCAGACGGGATGCGAGGAAGCATCGCCCGGAACGCGCAAGTGCTTGCGCTCATTGAGGCGAAGCTCGTCCTCGCTGTGGAAGGCGGCGCGCCGCCGGGTCTGGCCGAGGATCGCGGCAACTCCCGCATCATCCGGAACCAGCAGCGAGCCGGTCGAGGAGCCCATGAAGACCTTGATTCCGGCGGCTCCCGGCAGCCGTTCGAGCTCTGGAATATCGCGCCAGTTCTCATGGGTGCCGCCGACCCAGAAGGCGAAGTCGCAATGCATGCGGCCCTTCGCGCGCGCGACCTTGTCTTCGAGCGCCGCGGCATCCGTGGTCAGGGGGAGGGTGTTCGGCATCTCGAAGACGGCGGTGACCCCTCCGAGGACCGCCGCGCGGGAGCCCGTCTCGAGATCTTCCTTGTGCGTCGCGCCCGGCTCGCGAAAATGCACCTGGGTGTCGATGACACCTGGCAGGATGTGAAGGCCGGCGGCGCTGATGGTCTCTCCGGCATCCCCGCGCGAAAGATCCCCGATTTCGGCGATCTTGCCGCCCCTGATGCCGATATCGCGCGGGCTGATTCCGGTATGGTCAACCACCGTGCCCCCCTTCAGGATCATGTCGAAGCTGCGCGGCACTGGCGGGTTCCTTACAAAAACTGGCTTGCGCCTTGCTGGAGCGGGCTTATCTACGAAGAGGCGGGATGGAAGTCGAGGGCTTGGATGAACGGCAAGGTTTCTATTCTTCGTGATCGCGGCGTCATCGAAGTGGCGGGGGCGGAGGCAGCGCCCTTTCTGCAAAGGCTCATCACCAACAGCGTGCTCAACATCCCCCAAGGCGAGAGCCGGTTTTCCGGGCTTTTGACGCCGCAGGGCAAGCTGATGTTCGACTTTTTTGTCGTTCCGCTGCCCGAGGAAGCCGGGGCGGGCTATCTCTTCGACTGCGTGCGCGCGCAGGCGCCAGATCTCGCCAAGCGCCTGAATCTGCATAAACTGCGGGCAAAGATCACGATCGAGGACAAATCAGCGCAATTGGGCGTCGCCGCTGTTTTCGGCGGCGGGCCGCCCGAGGGGGCGAAGGGCACCATTTATCGCGACATGCGCGCGCCCGGCATGGGTCTGCGGCTCATCGCGCCGCACGAGGCCTTGGCGGGCCTCGATGATGCGGGCGAGGAGGCCTATGAGGCGCATCGCGTTGCTGAGGGCGTGCCGAAGGGCGGCGTCGATTTCGCCTATGGCGACGTCTTCGTGCATGACGTCAATCTGGACGTGATGAATGGCGTCGATTTCAAGAAGGGCTGCTATGTCGGCCAGGAGGTCGTCGCCCGCGTGCATTTCCGCAAATCGGCGCGCAAGCGGATTTTAAAGATCCGTTTCGGCGGACCGGCTCCGGCGGCAGGAACGCAAGTGATGGCGGGAGAGACGAATGTCGGCCAGATCGGCTCGACCGCCGGGGAAGAAGGGCTCGCGGCGCTGCGCCTCGACAGGCTCGAAGAGGCGCGCGCGGCGGGTGCGGTGATCAAAGCCGGAGACGCAATTGTGGACGTGACCGTGCCGCCGGAACTGCTCGCGGCCGCCTCTGGAGTTGAAAAGCGGCTGTAGGCATGGAAACTAGCCCAGCGGCTGGCCGGGCTTCCATACGTAACGATGCAACAAACCACCTCCCTTCCTTTGGCCGGCGGCAGACCGCGCTGCCCCTGGCCCGGAAACGACCCTCTCTACCTCGCCTATCACGATGAGGAGTGGGGCGTGCCCGAGCACGACAGCCGGGCGCTTTACGAAAAGCTTATCCTCGATGGTTTCCAGGCGGGGCTCTCCTGGATCACGGTCCTGCGCAAGCGTGAAGCCTTCCGCGCCGCCTTCGACCATTTCGATCCCGAAAAGATCGCGCGCTACACGCCCGCGAAGATCGAATCCCTGATGCAAAACTCCGGCATCATCCGCAACCGCGCCAAGATCGAAGGCACCGTCGCCTCGGCGCGCGCCTTTCTTAAAATCGAGGAGAGCGAGGGCTTTTCCAATTACCTCTGGGACTTTTTTGACGGGAAAACCGTACAGAACACCTTCCGGGACGCTGCCGAAATCCCGGCGCAGACGCCGCTCTCCGCCAAAATTGCCAGGGACTTGAAGAAACGGGGGTTCAATTTTTGCGGCCCGACGGTCGTTTATGCCTTTTGCCAGGCGACCGGGATGGTGAATGACCACCTCGTCAGCTGCTGGCGGCACGCCGAATGTTTGGCCTATGCCAAGCGCCGCCCATGGCCTCGCTGAACGGCTCCTCATGAGTGACGCCCGCGCCTGGGTCCGCTTGCCCTCCGGCAAACGCCTCGACCTTTTGAACCCGACGCCCTTCGATTGGGAAGACACGGATCTGGCGCTTGGCCTCGCCCGCACCTACCGCTGGGGCGGCCACTCGGCGTGGCCCCTGCCGCTCTCCGTGGCGCAGCATTCGCTTCTGGTTCTGGCCCTGCACCGGCGCTGGTCCCAGACCGTTCCAAACGCTCGCACGGAGCTGCGGGAGCTCCTTCACGACGCCGATGAAGGCCTGCTTGGATTCGACTGCATTTCCGTCATCAAGCCCTTCCTTGGCGAGGCCTATCGCACGCTCACTCTGCGGCTCGCGGATGCCATCGCTATCCGCTACGGCCTGCCGCCCTGGACGCCGCTTGCAAGAAAAGCGCATAAAAAGGCGGACCGCACTGCCGCCGCCTCCGAAGCCGTTCATGTCGCCGGCTGGACGCAGGAGGAAGTCCGTAACACTCTGCGCATCCCCTACACGCCCCTGGCGGCTGATCCGCTCTGCGATATCTATGGCGGCAAACCTTGGGAGCCCTGGGCGCCAGCACTCGCCGCCGAGCGTTTTTTGGCCGAGCTTGAACGGTTGATCGCGGGAAAAGGCGCCGGTTTCGCCCGAAATTCGCGAAACTGACACCAAGATGCGCCAAAAAGCGCCTGCGAAGGGGATTTTCGTCAAGCGCGCCTGCGTCTATGACGGGCGCGTCCTTTAGCCTTATGAGGAAACCGGTTTGGTCCCGCGCATTCACGTTTGCCCGCTCTCCAAGGTGGACGAGACCGCCCGCGCAAGCGGTGCGCGCAGCCTCGTCACTCTGATCAATGCGGGCACGCCCGTGAAGCGTCCTGCTGAGATTGCTCCCGACAGGCACCTTGTCGTCTTCCTGTCCGACATCGTGGTTGAAGCCGAGGGGCATACGCTTCCAAGTGAATCCCATGTCACAAAGCTGTTGAGCTTCGTGCGGCGGTGGGACCAGGCGGCGCCTTTGCTGATCCATTGCTGGGCGGGCGTCAGCCGCTCGACGGCCGCCGCCTTTGTCGCGGCTTGCGCCTTGCGCCCAAATCGCGATGAGGCCGAGATCGCGCAAGCCATGCGGATGAGTTCGCCAACGGCGACACCCAATGCGAGACTCGTCGCGATCGCCGATGCAATGCTTGGGCGTAACGGGCGAATGATCGCCGCCATCGAAAAAATTGGCCAGGGCCGGAACTGTTGCGAAGGCGAGCCTTTCTCTCTGGAGTTGCGCTGAGCCTCATCCCCTTCTACAGAATGTCAGCCAGCTTTGCGGCCTGGCCGCGCCAGAAAGCGCAAGGGCGGGGGGTTGGCTTCATTTGGCCGAACAGAAAAAGCTCCCGTAAGGGCCGCCTAACCCTGTCGAGAAGAGAGGCAGCACTCTTGCCCGCCACCGACGCAGACATTCCTTCCATGTCTTTCGAGACAGCAATTAAGGAGCTCGAACAAATCGTGGACAGGCTTGAAAAGGGCACCGTCGAGCTTGAAGAATCGATTGCGATCTATGCGCGCGGAGAAGCCTTGAAGCGCCATTGCAGTGAGCTGCTCAAGGCAGCCGAACAGAGAATCGAAAAAATTACTTTGGCCGCCGATGGCCGTCCGAACGGAACCGAACCGCTCGACGTGGCATGATCGCGGCATTGCCGCAGTAATTTCCCAGCCGAGGTTTCACTCTATGTCCGATTACACCTTCGCCGCGCCGCCGGTGGTCTCCCTCATGTCGATGTCGGCAAAGCCCTATCCGGTGCGCCGCATTTTCTGCGTCGGCCAGAACTACAAGGAACACGCCAAGGAGATGGGCGGAAATCCCGACGTCGATCCGCCGTTTTTCTTCATGAAGCCTGCGAGCGCCATTCTGCAAAACGGCGAAGTCATGCCTTATCCGCCAGGCACCAGCAATTTGCATCACGAGGTCGAGCTCGTCGTCGCAATGGCCATGGGCGGCCGGGACATTCCACCTGAAAAGGTCAATGACATGATCTTCGGCTATGCCGTCGGCCTCGATATGACAAAACGCGACGTTCAAAACGAGGCGAGGAAAAAGGGCCGGCCCTGGGAGATGTCAAAGGCCTTCGATTTCTCCGCTCCCTGCTCTTCCATCACGCCGGGAATGTACACAGGCGCCATGGCGAAAGGCAGAATCCAGTGCAAAGTCAATGGGGAGCTGCGCCAGGATGCGGACCTCTCCGATATGATCTGGGGGGTTCCGCAGATCGTCCATCACCTCTCGCGGCAAGTCGAAGTCTGCCCCGGCGACCTCATCTTCACCGGGACACCCGCAGGCGTCGGGCCTGTGGTCAAGGGCGACAAGCTTGAAGCGACGATTGCAGGACTTGAGCCGCTGCTGATCGAGATTGGATGAGGCTGATCTTCGCGACCTTCCCTATTCGTCATTTCTCCCAACATGGGTCTTGGCGGTTTCCGGCTTCGCATCGAGCGCGGCGATCTCTTTCCAGGTGTTCGACTGCGCGATCATCCGCCGGATCGCCGCCACATTCGCGGCAGCGTCTTTAGCGTCGAGATCACGCCGCGAGACCTCCTCGGCGCTCTTGAATTTGCCTTCAAGGGCAAGAATGAGGGCGAGGTTCTGGCGCACCGGCATGTCGGCACCGGGCGCCGACGCGGCCCGTTGCAGCGTTTTTTCGGCCTCCGGCAATTTCTTGGACAGCGCATAGGAAAGCCCGAGATTGGACAGGACGTGCGGTTGCTCCGGTGCGATTTTGAGGGCGGCCGCATAATAGGCTTGCGCCTGTTCATGATCGCCGAGCTGATCGGCCACCGAGCCCTGCGAGGAAAGCACGGTCCAATTGGGCCGCTCGGGAGTATGCGCATGGGCCAGAACATCGGCCGCCTCGTGCGGCCTCCCTGCCTCGGCCAAGGCCTTACCGTAGGCGGACAGCACCTCCGGATCACGCGAATATTTGATCGACAGCCGCTGCAAAATCGCGGCAGCCTGCGCATATTGAGAAACATTGCGCAGGGCCCGCGCATAGTTCAGGGCGGCGGTCTTGTCGTCTGGATTACTGTCGTATTGCCGCCCCAGCTCCTCCGCGCTCCGCCGCCGCTCTCCTTCGGATGCTGCAGCGGAACGATCGGAAGGGACAGCGATTGAGCTGGTGATGTCCTGCGAGCCGGTCGACTGGCAGCCGCCAAGGAAAAGACCGCCCGCCAGCAGCACGCCCTTTATGGCCGCGGGCGCAAGAAGCCCTATTTGGCGATTCTGCGGTCTAGCCCGCCTTTGACGCCTGCTCGGCAAAAATTTCATCCGATCCGCCATGCTATGACGCGACGCCCCGATTCGCTGATTTGCATTGAGCACAATCGGTGACTAACCCTTAGCCTGGCTTGCGTGTTTACGGCGCGGCTGGTTTTCCAAGGAGCTTTTGATGTTGGTCCTGCCTCAACCCTCAGAGCAAGCGGCGCCCATTTGGTTCGTCACGAAGGAAACCTGGCCTGAGATCCGGGCAGGTCTGCCGCGGCAGGCGCAAGCCTTCGCACGCGCCTGCGGTTTTGAGCCGGCGCCCGGGCGTACGCAGATCCTGCCTGGCCCCGAAGGTGAAATCGCTGGCGTGATTTTCGGCTTGGAGAGCGAGGGCGCACGCGAGCGCGATCTCTTTCTGCCGGGCCAATTGGCCGCCACGCTCCCCCCTGGCGTTTACCGGTTCGCCAACAAACCCTATGATCCGGCGCTTGCCGCGCTCTCCTGGCTGCTTTCCGGCTATCGCTTCCGGCGCTACAAGACCAATGGCACTGAGCTTCCACGCCTTTGCATCCCTGATGGCGTTGATGCCGCACGGATCGAGCGTATCGCGAAGGGCGTCGCCCTTGGGCGCGATCTCGTCAATACCCCAGCGAACGACATGGACCCGGACGCGCTTGAGGCGGCGGCCTTAAGTCTCGCGGCGAAATATCACGCAAAAACAGTAGTGACTCGTGGCGATGCCCTTTTGGCGGCGAATCTGCCGCTCATTCACGCCGTCGGCCGCGCCGCTGAAAAAGAGCCGCGCCTCGTTGATTTCTGCTTTGGCGACGAAGCAAAGCCCAAAGTGACACTGGCCGGCAAGGGCGTTTGCTTCGATTCAGGCGGCCTCGACATCAAGCCCGAATCCGCCATGAGCCTGATGAAAAAGGATATGGGCGGCGCCGCGGCCGCATTGGCGCTCGCCTCGATGCTCATGGAGTCCGGCCTTCCCATCCGCCTGCGCGTGCTCATTCCGATCGTCGAGAACGCAATTTCAAGCAAAGCCTTCCGCCCAGGTGACATCTATAAAAGCCACAAAGGTCTGACCGTCGAAATCGGCAACACGGATGCAGAAGGCCGGCTCATTCTTGCCGACGCTCTTGCGCTGGCGGATGAAGAAGCCCCTAGCCTGCTTTTCGATTTTGCAACTCTGACGGGTGCCGCCCGAGTGGCTCTCGGCCCCGACCTGCCGCCCTTCTACACGATGGATGATGGACTCGCCAGCGAGATCACCCGATACGGAATGGCTGCCAAGGATCCTGTTTGGCGGATGCCCTTGTGGGACCCTTATGACAAGCTGCTCGATGGCAAAATCGCTGATCTCAGTAATATTTCGGGTGGCCCTTTCGCGGGCTCGATCACTGCTGCTTTGTTTCTGCGCCGGTTTGTCGAGCGGGCGGCCGCCTGGGCACATTTCGATATTTTTGCCTGGACGCCGAAAGCAGCGCCTGGGCGGCCGGAAGGAGCCGAGGTGCAGACCGCGCGGCTCCTTTATGATCTGCTCGAGGCGAGATATGGGGCGGGAGGCGGGCAAGGAGTGCAGCATACGCCCCGCACCGTGCATCATGTGAAGATCACGAGCGAAGATCTCGCCGTTGATGAAGCCGCCGGACTGGAAGACAAGTCGCCATAAATTTGCCAGCCCCGGCGGGGGGCGCGGAGCTGAGGCTGGCTCGGGCTTGGCCGGCACCGGCGATTTTCTGATGCTTCAGGTGCTGGTGATATGCAATGGCGGCCGGAGTGCTTGCGCTGCGGCCGCATCCAGATATCCGATCGCCCCTGCGATGGTTACAGGCACCAGCAAAAAACGCGATGTTGAGGGTTTTCGAGGTCTTCAGGATGCTCTCCTTCCTTAAGCGAGGCGGTTAGCCATTGCGGGCGCCAGGGATTGAGATGACACGTCAAATCCGGCATGTGCGGAGGCGCCGCTGCCGCGTGTTTTAGGCGGCGCGAAGTTTTGCGGACTGGCCACACTCAGACTCAGCCGTGGAGGAAGGCGGCATTGTATTATCCTTCCAGCGGACAGCGGGCAGCCGGACAAATGTTACAAATTTTAATTTCGAATTCATTTTATGCGTTGATCTAACCTGCCGCCCTGCGGCAGGGTGAATGAACTTTTTTGCCGCAGGCTGCGCCATAATCCTGGAATCGCAGAATGGGCGACCCATATGGGACCACACATCATCTCCGGAGCCAGGCCATGCGTTCGTGTTGGAAGGCACTCATTCTTGCGTCGGCCATGGCCTTCGCATTTGCATCAGCCGCAGCCGCCAAGGCTGCCCCGGCGTTTAAGCGGCAAGAAGCTCATAGGCATGTGAGTGCGAGGAGCACCCACACCTATATCCGCGGCCTTGGACATGGCGGGCGGATCGCCTATGGACGCCGCCGGGCGCTTTGGGCGTCTCACCGCCCTGCCGGGCGCTACGCGGACCTCGTTGGCGACCCGTATAGCGGCTATGGCTTTTATCCGCTGCCGCCCGGCTACCGCTACAGGGCCGAGCGCTACCGGCTGGCCCATCAGGTCCCCTACTGGCAAAATCCGGTCCTTTTTGCGATGGCCGCCGACGCGATGCGCTACTATGATTGGATCCCAGGCCCGCGTGACTACGCCTATGGTGTTTTCAACCCGAATGAAGGTGTCGGAACGCCATTTTTCGGCGGGTTTTACGGCCCGTGAGCCGGAAAGACGGGACTTGCACGCTTAGCCTTGCTCAATGAGCCCTCATCACGCTGCGAACCACTGGCGTTGAGGAAGCAAAATAGGCTAAGCCATCACCATGAAAAATTGGGATCCCCGCCTTACTCCGGCGCGGCCGGACCTCGCGGCCGCGCATCTTCGCGGCCAAATCGCTGCCGATGACTACGCGGAAGGCCGCGTGATGCACGTTGCAATTGGCATCGCCGATGTGCGGCGCGAACCCTCGCATGACGCTCCGCTCGACACTCAGGCGCTCTTCGGCGAAGAACTCACGCTCTATGAGGATCACGAAGGATGGGGCTGGGTCCAGCTCGCACGAGACGGCTATGTCGGCTACATGGCGATGGCGGCACTCAACAGCGGGCGCCTGGAGCCGACCCATCGGGTCGCGGTCAACCGGACCTTCGTTTATCCATGCCCGGATCTCAAACTGCCTGCCCGCCGCGCCTCGCCGCTCGGAGCTGCCGTTTGCGTCCGCGCCATCCAGGGCGCATTTGCCCAAATCGGCGACACGGCTTTCATCTTCGCGCAGCATCTTGCACCTATCGGCACGTATGAGCCCGACTATGTTGCCGTTGCCGAACGGTTTCTGCATGCGCCCTATCTCTGGGGCGGCAAGACGAGCCTTGGCCTCGACTGTTCCGGGCTCGTGCAGATCTCGCTCGCGGCGGCGGGAATCGCCGCGCCGCGCGATACGGACATGCAGGAACAGGCGCTCGGGCAGCCGGTTTCGATCGAAGGAGACGTTACGCTGCGGCGGGGCGATCTCGTCTTCTGGCGCGGCCATGTTGGCATCATGCGCGATGCGGCCACACTGCTGCACGCCAACGCGCATCATATGCTCGTTGCGAGCGAGCCCTTGTCTGATGCCCGCGAAAGGATTCTTGCCAAGACCTCACAGCCCATCCGCGCGATCAAGCGGCTCGGCTAAGGTCAAACCCACCATTTCTCCGGCGGGGCGATTTTAGGCGCTGATTGCTCGATCACATGGGCGGCGGAGAACAAGGTCTCTTCGTCAAAGGCACGGCCGATCACTTGCAGCCCCAGGGGCAGGCCTTCTGACGAGAGGCCGGCCGGAACCGCAATGCCCGGCAGCCCCGCCATGTTCACGGTGACTGTGAAAATATCGTTGAGATACATTTCGACCGGATCACCCGAGCCTTTTTCGCCAAGCCCGAAGGCGGCGGAGGGCGTCGCCGGGGTCAGGATCGCATCGATGCCATCCGCAAAAGCCGTTTCGAAATCGCGCTTGATCAGCGTCCTGATCTTCTGCGCACGCACATAATAAGCGTCGTAATAGCCGGCCGAAAGCACATAGGTGCCGATCATGATGCGCCGCCTGACTTCCTTTCCGAAGCCCGCCGCGCGGGTCTTCTCATACATGTCGGCGATGTCCTTGCCGGGGACGCGCAGGCCATAGCGCACCCCATCATAGCGCGCGAGATTCGAGGAGGCCTCGGCCGGCGCCACGATGTAATAAGCGGGCAAGGCATGCCGCGTATGCGGCAGCGAGATCTCGGTGATCGTTGCACCCGCCTCCCGCATCCATTGAATGCCTTGCGCCCATAGATTTTCGATCTCGGCGGGCATTCCTTCCCGGCGGTACTCCTTGGGAATACCGATCCTTAGACCCGTGACGCCGCGCCCAACCGCCGCCTCGAAATCCGGCACCGGCATATCGACGGACGTTGTGTCCTTGGGATCGTGGCCCGCCATCGAGCGCAACAGAATCGCCGCGTCGCGCACCGTCCGGGCGATGGGCCCGGCCTGGTCGAGCGAGGAAGCGAAGGCCACCATGCCCCAGCGCGAGCAGCGCCCATAGGTTGGCTTGATGCCGACGGTTCCGGTGAATGCGGCGGGCTGGCGGATCGAGCCGCCAGTATCGGAGGCCGTCGCGCCAAAGCACAGCCGCGCCGCAACCGCCGCCGCCGAGCCGCCTGACGAGCCGCCAGGCACGACCGGCTTGTCCGATCCCCGCCGCCGCCAAGGAGAAATCACCGGGCCGAAATAGGAGGTCTCGTTCGACGATCCCATCGCGAATTCGTCGAGATTGAGCTTGCCAAGCATCACCGCGCCATCGCGCCAGAGATTGGCGGTGACGGTCGATTCATAGGGCGGCACGAAGCCTTCGAGGATATGGCTGCCAGCCGTGGTCTGGACGCCCTCAGTGCAATAGAGATCCTTGATGCCGAGCGGAATCCCTTCGAGCGGCCCGGCCTCGCCCCTTGCGATCCGCGCGTCGGAATGGCGTGCCATGTCGAGCGCCTTCTCCGGCGTCTCGATGATGAAAGCATTGAGCGCCCGCGCCTGCTCGATGGCGGCGATATGCTCCCTGGCGAGCTCGGCCGCGGAAAATGTTTTTTTCTTGAGCCCGTCTCTCGCTCCAGCGAGGGTCAGCTCCGTGAGGCTTGTCATCTTCCCGCTCACTCCACCACTTTGGGGACGACAAAGAAATGATCGTCCGAGACCGGCGCATTGGCGATGATCTTGTCCGGAATGGAGCCATCGGTCACTTCATCGGCGCGTTTTTTCATCGGCATCGGCAGCACGGATGTCATCGGCTCGATGCCTTCGACATCGACGCCCGCCAGTTCCTCGACAAAGGCGAGAATGGCGTTGAGCTCACCCTGGAGGTGCGGCACCTCGGTCTCGCTCACCTTGATCCGCGCCAGATGCGCGATGCGCCGCACGGTCGTCTGATCGACGGACATGGACTTTCCATCTCTTAGGTTTCTCGCATGCAAAAGCCTGTGACGGCCGGGATCATGCTTTCCGGGTTGGCTGGAACGGGGAGCCTATAGCACCGGGGGCGCGGCGCAGCAATGCGCCCGCTTGGCCGCATGGTTTTGCGCGATCTTACCAAAAAGTTTCACGTGAAACGTTTGGGGCGGTGAGCCCTTTTGGGCGTCCTTCTTGGAGCGGCGGGTTCTAGCGCGGTCTAACCAGTCATATTTGCCCTCAGCCTGTGCTGGAATCGAGGTCTAGGGAGTTGAAGAGTTAGCTAAAATAAGAAGATAGCCTGATTGTCACTACAAAATCTATCGTTACTGGAAATATATACGTTGATATATGAACAATTGCGTAGTATTATTTATTATCTTAAACAGATTAGACATGAAATATTAAGAATCTTAATATCATTTAGTGAGGCTATTAAGATCAAGAACGACTTCGTTACTAGTGTCAGTCAGCATTTCATTTGCGCATTTTTCAAGAAAGTCACGATGCTCCTGTAAAGCAGAACTAATCTTTGTGGTATTGATGCCAAACATCTTCCCTGTAAGGTCGCTTAGCGCATTAATGCTGATGAGCACATTGACCCTGCGGTTTCCTTCATGCGCGGGCCAGACAATGAAATCATCGCCGTGCCTTGACACGTGAAATCTTAAGTCAGCGGCATGAGGAGCGCCCCCGAGGTTTCGGCTATCTATATCGTTGGGCATGTCATCGAATTTTAGCATTGCTTTGTCGGTCTCAACATCTGCGGTTAATAATAGCTGAAAAATAGCACTTGCTATCAAAGACAGATGAAAACCTCTGATGCAAGACTTCGGCTCGACTGCCTATGCTTCGCGACTGCTTATCAACAAGGCTTTCCGGCGACGGGATTGCAGCCGTGGGACTAAGCTGCCATGGGGCCCCTCCAAATAATTTCACACGAAACCTTTTGGTAAGATTGAGCGTCTGCGCAGCCGAATCTAAGCGGGTTAGGCACACGCGGAGCTTTTGCTCTGCGAGCAAGCCCGCAGAGCTTGAAACCCTCAAATCTCATGACCCTTTTTCTTCATTTCCTCGCGGATGCGGGCCATCATGTCGGCCGAAATCTTGCCCTGCCATCCCTGCATCGCGGTCACGACCTCGGTCAGAAACGCGGGCTGCGTCTCGACATATTTTTTCCCCGCCGGGCTCTCGAAAAAGGCGTCCGCCGCCTTCAAATCCTGCTCACTCAACTGCTTGACGTAAATCTTCGCGGCGATATCGACCATTTCATCCGCCTGGCGCTCGAACTCGGGCTTGAGCTGGGTTAGGACCGCGTTGAGATCCTTGGCGATTTCCGGGTGCGCCTGCGTCAGGGACTGGGCAATCTGATCCATGAATTGCGGGATGATGATGCTGAAGGAGCGCGACATTCCGCAGGCGATGACGAGGGCGCGGGCGGCGGCAAGATGAGAGGGGCTCGGCGCCGCAGGCGCGGCAGCCTGCGGGGCCTGCGCGGGCGGCGCATTTGGCGCGGCCTGCTCCGCGAGGCTCTCCCCCGCCCCGAGCCGCGGCGCAAGCAGCAAGACGGCACAAAGGCTCAAGGCCGCGGCATGTTTCTTCAGAGCTGTGCGCAAGAGAATTCTCCCCAAATCCGGGCCGGGATCAAGCCCATGTTCCATCACTCGGCCTTGCCGAAGATCTCGATACCCGAGGGCCCGGCGCTGATCACGGCCTTGGCGATCCCAAGGAAAAGCCCATGTTCGACAACCCCGGGGATGGCGGCAAGACGCTCCGCCAAGCACTCCGGCTTCCCGATGGCGCCGAAAAAGCAGTCCACAATATAATGCCCATTGTCGCTGACAAAAGCTTGGCCGGCAGGGGTCTTGCGCAGGCGGACCTCGCCTTCGCAGCCGCAGGCTTTCGCCGCGGCCAGGATCATGCGTCTCGTGACTTCGAGGCCGAAGACATTGACCTCAATGGGCAGCGGATATTTGCCGAGCGTCTCGACGGATTTCGACGAATCGGTGATCACGATCATGCGTTCCGACGCCAGCGCGACGATTTTCTCGCGCAAAAGCGCGCCCCCGCCCCCCTTGATAAGGCGCAACTCCTGGTCGAACTCATCGGCGCCGTCGACCGTCAGATCAAGCTCGGGCTGGGCGTCGATGGTGGTGAGCGGAATGGAATAGAGCTGGGCCTCCGTGCGGGTGCGCTCCGAGCTTGGGACACAGATCACGTCCAGGCCCTCCGCGACCCGCGCGCCAAGAAGCGCGATGAAATGCGCCGCCGTCGTGCCGGTCCCAAGGCCAAGCCGCATGCCCGGCCGGACGAACTCAAGGGCCTTGGCTGCGGCAAGCCGCTTGGCGTCGTCCTGGGTGAAATGTGACATGGAAAATCGCGCTGGTTCCCGGTGATCGCCTCCGTTAGTCCGCCGCAAGGCGTCCCGTCAACCCTGGGCCCGGTTGGCTCGTGCCCGGCGGGCCTTTATATTGTGGCGGAAAGACGGAGGTTGGCGGAAAGACGGAGGTGCGGCCATGGCTACTGCCCCAACAGACATTGTTCTAAACACACCGGCGCCGGATTTCCGGCTGCCCGCCACGGACGGAAAGACCTATACGTTTGCGGATATCGCAGGCAAAAACGGCACGGTGATCGTCTTCATCTGCAACCATTGCCCCTATGTCAAAGCGGTGATTGACCGGCTCGTTGCCGATGCGCGCGTCCTCATGGCGGAAGGCATCGGCTTTGCCGCCATCTGCTCGAATGACGCCGCCGGATACCCAGAAGATTCCTTCGCCAACATGAAACGGTTTGGCGAGGCACATCACTTTCCGTTTCCTTATCTGCACGACGAAAGCCAGGCGGCGGCACGGGCTTATGGTGCCGTCTGCACGCCGGATTACTTCGGCTATGACAAGGACCGCAGGCTCAAATACCGCGGCCGTCTCGATGAGGGCCGCACGGAGCCGCCGCCAAAGAATGCGCGGCGCGAGCTCGTTGAAGCCATGCGGGCGATCGCGGCAACCGGCGAAGCGCCAGGCACGCAAATCCCCTCGATCGGCTGCTCGATCAAATGGAAGGCGGCGTGAGCTTGCCCCGCCCGAGGCTCCAGGCGCCGCCGCCCGCCACCGCTATATAAAGAAAAATAAAGCAGTACAGAACCGCGAGCTCGCCTTGATTGAGAATGGGAAAGAAGCTTTTCTCCGCATGCACGGAGAAATAGGCGATGGCCATTTCGCCGGAGAGGAGAAAAGCAACCGGGCGGGTAAATAGGCCAAGGAGGATAAGAAGGCTGCCCGCGAGTTCCAGGATGCCCGCGATCCCGGCGGGCGAGAGGAGTTTGAGGTTGTCAAACATGGCGACATGCGGAAAGCCGAACAGCTTCGCGGTTCCGTGCTGAAGAAAAAGGAGGGCTGTAACAATCCGCAGCAGGGCGAGGATGCGCGGCTGCCAGGCCGCAGCGATCTGGGGTAAATCCATCGTGAACATTCCTCCGGCTTATCCACTCGAAATGCAAGCCTCCCTTCCCATATAGGCTTTGCTGGAAGTTTTGGAATTGGCTGATGAGTTTTCCTGCCCTTGCAATTATCGCCGCCATTCTCCTGTCAGGAGTGCTTGGCGTCTATTTGCTGCGCCGTCAGGCCTCCGCGGTCGCCGCTAGCGCGGGGCGGGTTCCAGATGAATTTGCCGGTGCGGTCAGCGGTGAGGAGCACAGGCGGGCAGCCGCCTATACGCTTGCCCGCACAAAGCTCGCCCTTGTGCAAACCATCTTCGACACCACAATCGCCATCATTTGGCTGACTCTATTGCTGGCACCTCTTTACAGTCTGACGGCGCAATGGATCGCGCCCGGCATGACCCGCAGTGTTACCGTCATTGTCTTGTTTGTGCTGACCGGACGCCTGCTTGACCTTCCTTTTTCGATCTTCAGCACTTTTTCGCTGGAAGCCCGCTTCGGTTTCAATCGCACGACCATAGCCACCTATGTGATGGACTGGGTCAAGGGCGCGGCGCTCGCGATGATCGCCGGCATTCCCTTGCTTTACGGCTTCCTCTTTCTGCTGCGGGAGCTGCCAAACATCTGGTGGCTCGCTGGCTGGGCGGGATTCATGATTTTGATGATCGCGATGACGGTGATCTACCCGGCTTTCATCGCACCCATGTTCAATAAATTCACGCCCATGCCGCAAGGAGAGCTGAGGACACGCATCGAAGCCTTGCTCGCCAAATGCGGTTTTGAGTCCAAGGGGCTTTATGTCATGGACGCGTCGCGGCGCTCGGCGCATGGAAACGCTTATTTCACGGGATTTGGAAAGTCCAAGCGCATCGTTCTCTTCGATACGCTTTTGCAAAACCATACGCCCGATGAAATCCTGTCCATCCTTGCCCATGAGCTTGGGCATTACAGACTTGGTCATATTGGTCAGCGGATTGCCGAGACGGCGGTGCTCGCCTTTGCCGGTTTCGCTGTGCTTTACTGGGCTTTCGCCGGTGGATTGACCGGAGCATTCGGCCTGCCCGCCGACCCCGGTCTCGTTGTGATCGCCGTCCTGATTGTTTTTGAACCTGTGTCTCACCTGCTTTCGCCAATCACGAGCTTTCTGTCGCGCCGCGCCGAATATCAAGCCGATGGTTTCGCAAAAGCGACAGCCGGCGCGGAACCCATGATCAGCGCCTTGACGAAACTCTCGCGTGATAATCTTGCAACGCTGACGCCGGACTGGCTCTATGCTCTCTTCTATTATTCCCATCCGCCGGTGCCCGCGCGGATTGCCCGTTTGAGAGAGGCCTGATCGGGGGCGGGCGGGCTTCCCGCGCCGCTTCCCCGCAGCAATGTGGAGGCCCAGTGCCAAAGGCTCGGAAGATGCGGGCTGTGGAAAAACACTAAAATCTGTGGAAGGCACTAAAATGAAATGGATTCTTTTAGTCCTCTGCTTCGCTTTCTTGGCTAGCAGCGAGCCCGCCGGCGCGCAACAATGTTTTCTCGCGCCTAACGGCGTGCCCGTTTGCTACAATTCCGGTTACATCAGCGCCCCTCCGGTCCAGCCAGCTTATCCCGGCCCTTCCCCCTATCCCTATGTGTCCGGCCAGCTCCCTCCGGGATCGGCTCCATTTGCTCAATTTTACAACCCTGTATGTCACTATACGCCGGGCGTCTGGGGATGGCAGCAGGAGTGTTTTTGAGAGCCCCCAATCCGAACCGCGAGCGGATGGCGCGCAACCGTCATCAAACCGGGCCTTTTTGATGACACTATCTTGAGCCACGGAATATCGCTTTCCCAGCGAAGGCGGGGCGGCTCGAAACGCTCTGGCCGCCGCATGCAATCTTCGTTATGACCAAGCTTAGCGCAACGATCCGCCACTATGTTCAAGCACCTGAGACAAAGGGCGCTGTTTGAGCCCGTGGTTAAAGACTTGCTTCAATCCGTGTGGTGTTCGGGCCCGTCTAGATGAGCCTTTTTGTGTCCGGTTTCGGGGTCTGCAATGTCTGCCCGCTGGGGAAGGCCGCGCTGTTTCTTTTCGCCATTGCAATCCTTGCGGCTTGCACGAGCGCGCCGCCGATCGGCATTAACGAACCGCCGGACGCAGTGGATCGCGTTCGTGAGCTCGACTTGCAGCCGCGGGCGCTGGAAGCATCAGGGACAGCCAACACGGGCTCGGGATCGGAGAAGCCGCAGGTTTATTACGGAAGTCCCGGCGCCGGAGTCAAAGTTTCTGGCGAGCCCAGCGAGCTGGCAGCGGGCGGAGGCACGGCAGGCGGCGGCAGCGGAAGCAGCAGCGAAGGCGTCACTCTGAACTTCGAGGACACACCCGTGAGCGCCCTCGCCAAGGTTATCCTTGGCGAATATCTCGGGGTCAGCTATGCGATCGATCCGCGCGTCCAGGGAACCATAAGCCTCTCATCGGGGCGGCCCATTCCGAAATCGGATTTGATATTCGTTCTCGAAAGCGCTCTGCGGATGTCAAATGCCGCTCTGGTGCATGATGCTGGCGGTTACCGCGTCGTCCCGGCGGACGATGCCATTGGCAACGGCCACGCCGATCACGCGGATGCGGAGCACAAGCCGGAGCCCGGCTACGGGGTTTCTGTTGTACCTTTGCAGCATGTTTCCGTGCAAACGATTACGAAGCTCTTGGAAAGCTTCGCAACAAAGCCGGGCTCGATTCGCGCCGATCCATCGAAAAATCTGATGCTCGTCGTTGGCAACTCGGTTGAACGCCGCACAGCCGTCGACACCATCCTCAGCTTCGATGAGGATTGGATGCGCGGCCAATCGGTCGGAATTTTTCCCGTCCATAATACGACGCCGGAGCCTTTGATCGCCGAGCTCGAAAAAATCCTCGATTCCGGAGAAGACGGCCTCAGTCAGCATCTCGTGAAATTGCAGGCCGTTTCCCGCATGAACGCCGTCCTTGTTGTCGCCCGCAAGCCAGAATTGCTGCACGTCGCCGAGAAATGGATCAATCGTCTCGATAATTCGGCGGTGGCGAGCACTGGGGTCAAGGTCTACAGGGTCCGTTACGGCGATTGCCGCCAGATCGCCAAGCTGCTCAACGATTTGTTCGTTGGCGGAGGCGGCGGCCTGGCGGAGTCTCCCGTCAATCAGATTGCTCCTGGCTCTGCGGCGGCAGCAATGACCTCCAGCTTTGGCGGTGCGGGCGCTGCTGGCGGCGGAGGCCCCGGTGGCGCTGGGGGTCTCGGCGGCGGCGGCATGGGTGCCGGGGGCGGTCTGGGCGGCGGTGGAGGTCTCGGCGGCGGTGGTGCCGGCCTCGGCGGCGGCTTGGGTGCTGGGGGCGGTCTCGGCGGCGGCGGCAGCGCTGGCGGAGGGCCGGGCGCTGCTCAATCGCAAGGGCCGTTCGGCGCTTTGACTCCTGGAGCGGGCCAGGCGGCGGAGCCGGGGCAGCCGAAACAGGCGGCTTCGGCGGCGCGGGCAGCGCCTTAGGCGGCGGGGGCGGAGGCGGCGGGGGCGGAGGGCGTGCGCTTTTGCCTGGGGTTAGGATCCTGCCGGACATTCCCAACAATTCGGTCGTGATCTATGCCAATGCCGAACAGTACCGGATCATCGAAAAGGCGCTCAACCAGCTCGACCGCCCGCAAGCGCAGGTCGCGGTCAACATGACAATTGCCGAGGTGACGCTTAACAATACTCTCCAATATGGCGTCCAGTTCTTTCTGGGCAGCCTCAATACAATGAATTCGTTTTCGAACGGCGTTCAGGCGATTAACACCTCGACAACTATTCCACCGACCCAGCCCACATCTGGCTTCAGCCTCACGATCGGCTCCAAGCTGACGCCGCATGTCATCCTGAGTGCCTTGAATCAGTATACGACAACAAAGATCCTTGCTAATCCCTCGATGGTCGTGATTGACAATCAGGTGGGGCACTTCCTCGTCGGCAATCAGGTGCCGGTAACCACAGGAAGCGCGAATATTCTGAACGCGGCCTCGACCGCATCCAATACAGTCTTCAATTCCGTTACATATCAAAATACGGGTATTATTTTGCATATTCAGCCCCGCGTCCACGCCAATGGCAATGTCAATCTCGATATCGATCAGGAGATTAGCGCGGAACAGCCCAACTCCAGCACATGCACGGGCGGGACGCCATGCCCGACGTTCACCGACCGCCATGTCAAGAGCTCGATCGTCGTGCCAAATGGCCAAACCGTGCTGCTCGCCGGCCTCATTCAGGAGGAGCAGGATAAATTGCGTGCTGGAATCCCGGTTCTCGATCAAATTCCCGTCCTTGGCGAGGCTTTCGCCAACAACAACAACAATGCCATCACCCGCACGGAGCTGATCATTTTTATAACTCCGCAGGTCATCCACGATGGCGTTGACGCTTCCAATGTCGCCGAAGAACTCCGTGCAAAGCTGCGGGGCGACAAAATCGGCACACCGCACCCGGCTGGCTCCGTCACCCCTTATCCTATCGGGCTCGTTCAATGACTTGGACGAGACTTCGTGAGTCCGGTTTCTCCGGCTGGTTATTCTTACCAGCAGCGATAGACGCCGAAAGCAACGGGAAGAGCTTGGGCTTGCTGAGGCTCGGAATAATGAAACTTTCCCCTTATGCTGCGCTGATGGCAGCCGCTGGGGCCGTGACCGGTGTGAGCCTCGTTGCCGCTCCCGGCGTTCCTGGCCTTTTCGGGGCCGGTCTGGGGCTTTTGATGATGGCGATCGCGGTTGCCGATGCACATACCTTCCTCATCCCCAACCGTCTCACTCTTCCGGCTTTTCTCCTTGCGCTGGCGAGCACCTCAGCCAGAGGTTCTGAGAATATTCCGGATGGCATCGTCCTGGCACTGACACGTGGAATCGTACTTGCTCTCACATTTTTCGCTCTGCGGGAAATTTACTTCCGGCTGCGCCAGCGCCATGGGATTGGTCTTGGCGACGTCAAGCTCGCCGCCGTCGCGGGCGCCTGGCTGGACTGGGCCCTTATTCCAGCTGCGGTCGAAATGGCCGCTATTCTGGCGCTGATCTTTTATTTGGTGAACCAGCGTCTTCTCCGGCAGCCTTTGCGGGCGAATGCGAAATTGCCTTTCGGGCTTTTTTTCGCCCCGTCGATCTGGCTCTGCTGGCTTATCGGCACATTGTTTTTACAAGATTAGGAGAGCGCATGGGGATCGTCAGCTTTGCGCAGACCCGCTGCCCGTCCATCGCCGCCATCCGCGAATGGAAGCAAAAATCCTGCCAGCAGTTTCTCGGGGCCCTCTCCGGCGCAACTGTTTGTGCGGCGCTCTTCTGCACTCCGGCGAGCGCAGACCCCTTCCGCGAGGGCATGCGTGCCTTCGCGGCGCATAACTATGTGAAGGCGGCCCAGATTTTCACGGATCTCGCGCCACGGGGCAATGCAGCTGCGCAAACCTATCTTGGCTATATGTACGAGTATGGCAAGGGCGTGCCGCAGGATTTCGTCGTGGCAGCAGCATGGTACCACTGCGCCAGCCAGCAAGGCGTCCCGCAGGCGCTCTACCAGCTCGGGCTCATGTATGACAATGCGCAGGGCGTGCCGCAAGATTACGTCATGGCCTATGCGCTGCTCAACCTCGCTGTCGCAGGAGCGGGAGACAAGCAACGCGGTCCATGGTCGAGAGTTCGCGACGCCGTGGCCTCCAAATTGAGTCTCGTGGAACGAAGCAATGCACAACAGATGTCCTTCGCGGGCGTGCCGGAAGGGCCTTGCGTGCCAATCGTCACGGGGGTGAAGATGCTGCCGTTTCCGGTCATCGTGCCATGACTGGATCAATAAGAATTGCTCACGGTCTCTCTTGCCTTGTTTTCCCGCGCGACCCCACCCAAAAGCTCCGCAACTTTTTCTGGAATACGTTCCGGCAGAGCGTTATCTCTTTGCCTGCTCTGTGACGATCATTGGAAGGCCTGCCGCCTTCCGCGGATCATGCCCCTTCGCGCGAGCGGCCTCCGCCAGCGGGGCAGACGGGACGGCCCTTAAGAGGGAATCATGTTTGACAGCGTCACAGTGACGGCGGCTGCCCGCCTTCACCTCGGATTTCTTGATCTCAATGGCGAACTCGGCCGCCGCTTCGGGAGCCTTGGCCTTGCGATCGGTCATCCTGCCACGCGTTTGACCCTCCGCCGCAGGGCCGCACTCTCGGCCGAAGGCTTCGAGGCCGGGCGCGCGTCGGCTTATCTTGAGCGCCTTGCCAAGCATTTCGGCCTCGCCCCGCGGTACGGCTTGACCGTTCACGAGGCCATTCCGGCACATGCGGGCCTTGGCTCGGGAACGCAGCTCGCGCTTGCCGTGGCGGCTTCATTGCGGCGTCTCGAAGGCCTGCCCCCGGATAACGCAAACGATGCGCTCCTGTTGCGCCGGGGCACGCGCTCCGGCATCGGCATCGGCGTATTCGAGAATGGAGGCTTCATCGTCGATGGCGGTCACGGGCCGCGGACCTCGACGCCTCCGGTCATTGCACGCTTGGATTTTCCGCCCCAATGGCGCGTGATCATTGTTCTCGACCCGCGAACCGAAGGAGTGCATGGCGGCGAGGAACATGCGGCTTTCGCACGGCTCCCAAAGCTCGGGGCAAGTCTCGCCGCCGAAATCTGCCGCCTTGTTCTTATCAAGGCATTGCCGGCCCTGGCCGAACAGGATATCGGTGCCTTCGGCAGCGCGATCGAGCGTCTCCAGGAAATTGCCGGAGACTATTTCGCACCAGCGCAAGGCGGCGCCCGTTATACGAGTGCCGCTGTCGGGCGGGTGATGGAAGAATTGCGGCGGCATGGGGCGAAAGGAACCGGGCAATCGTCCTGGGGACCAACCGGCTTCGCCTTTGCCGCTGACGCGAAAGAGGCGCGGCGTTTGTGTGATCTCGTCCGGCCGGCGGCGGCCGGGCTCGGACTGGATCTCGCTGTTTGTAATGGAGTCAATCACGGCGCCCTCGTCGAGGGAGAATCCTTCGCCACCATCAAGTAACAGCCAGTAGCAGCAGTCAGAATAGGGGAAATTTCGTGGCCAAAAATATTTTGCACATGCTCAGTCCGCTCCGTCACATGAGCCCTTTCGACGTGAACATGGCGCTCGATGCGGGATATGACAATGTCATTCCCTATATCGACGTCAAGCTCGAAGAAATCATGCCATTGGTGCAGGACGCCATGTTTTCGCGATCCCCGAAGGATGCTGTCCATACGGCTGTTTTCATCGGCGGCAAAGACGCCGTTCTTGCCCTCGACATGCTCGATCAAGTGCGCAAGACGCTGTTGAAACCGTTCGAGATTTCGGCATTCGCCGATCCCGCCGGTTCCTTTACCACCGCCGCCGCGATGGTCGCCTGCGTGGAAAAAATCTTGAAAAAGAAGGGTAAGGCGCTTGCCGAGGCACGCATTGTGATTTTTGGCGCAACAGGCCCGGTCGGCTACACTTGCGGCGTGATCGCGGCGCTGGAAGGTGCCAGCGTAACGCTCACCGCCCGCGAGCACAATAAGGTGCAGGCCAAGGCCGATGAGATCAAGCAGAGATTTGGCCTCGCTGTCCATGCCGCCCAGGCAAAGTCCCCAGAGGAAATTTCCGCGGCGCTGGCGGACAAGGATGTTGCGCTCTGCTGCGCGGCGGCGGGCGTGCAGGTTCTCTCGGCTTCGATGCTGGCAAGCGCCAAATCCTTGCTTGTCTCGGCAGATGTCAACGCGGTGCCCCCGGCCGGGATCGAAGGGCTCGATCTTCACGCTTATGGCGTCGAGCTGGCTGGCGGCAGTCTCGGGATTGGACCGCTTGCGATTGGCGACGTGAAATACAAGACGGAATCTGGATTGTTCCAGCGGATGGCCGCTTCCTCCAAGGCGATCAGCCTCGATTTTCGCGATGCTTTCAGTCTCGCACGTGAGATCGCCTGAAGCTGACGCCGCGATCCTGATCGCGGCGTCCTCCGGCCGGGCTCTGGCAGAGGCGGCGCGGCGCGCCGGGTTCCGGCCGCTTGCAGCCGACTTTTTCGATGATTTGGATACGCGCCAACTCTGCGCCGCGAACCGCTTTATCGAAGAAGGCCTGGAAACCGGTTTTACCGAAGCAAATCTCATCCCCGCACTCGAAGCCCTTTCCTGCGAAGCCCTTTCCGGGGCCAGCAAGCCGTGCGGCCTCGTTTATGGCGCTGGTTTCGAGGACCGTCCTGAACTTCTAGAGGCTGTCGCCCGCCGTTTTACGCTGTTTGGCAACTCCCCGGAGGTGGTGCGGGAGGTAAAGGATCCGGAGCGGCTTACCGGGCTTTGTGCCGCTCTCGGCATCCCGCACCCGGAAGTCAAGATGGAATGGCCAGACGACCCCAAGAATTGGCTTGTCAAAAGCATCGGAGGAGCCGGGGGAAGCCATGTCGCCCCGGCGGGAGCCTTCCAGGGCGCGGGCGGGAATATTTACTTCCAGCGCATCGCGGCGGGCACGCCTGTATCGATTCTCTTCCTTGCCGATGGAACCAGTGTGCAGCCCGTGGGCCTTAGCCGTCAATGGGCGGCGCCTGCGCCAGGGCAACCCTATCGTTTTGGCGGCAGTGTTCGCCCGGCTGGTGTTGAGGCCAAAACGGAAGAGCGGCTGCAGCGGGCGGCAGAGTCTATCACTGCGGCGGCCGGGCTCCGCGGTCTCAACAGCATCGATTTTGTTGTCGAGGGCGAAGATTATACGCTCATCGAAATCAACCCGAGGCCAGGCGCAACCCTCGACATATTCGAAGATCACCGCGGCGGGCTTTTCCGCGCCCACATCGAATCCTGCTGCGGCCGCCTGCCCTCGCACGCGCCTGCATTTAGCGGAGCCGCCGCTGCGGCAATCGCCTATGCTCCCCGGGACATCCCGTCCATGCCGGAGTTGGACTGGCCCGATTGGACAGCGGACCGGCAGAAAATGCAAAGCCGATTGCAGGCGCAGGAACCCTTATGCACGATAAAGGCCGCTGGGCCAGAGCCATCCCGCGCCCTCGCGCTTCTTGAGGAGCGGACCGACTGGATTCTCGGCCGGCTGGAGCAGGTCCAAAACCAAATGGCACCCATGGGGAAGGAAACGGCACATTGAGCGACAACACTCTAAGCATCAACACATTGGCCGGGCAGATCGTCGACCGGATGACCGCAAATGCCGCAAAATTGCGGATCTCCGTGTCCAAGGGCGATGCGGGCGAGACGGTCATTGACGCGGGCAAGAACGCACCGGGCGGCATCGAAGCGGGCCTCGCGCTCGCCGAAATCTGTCTTGGCGGCCTGGGAAACGTCAGCCTCTCGCCGGCTGGCGCCAATCCCAAATGGCCATTCGAGCTTTGCGTGCACACAGCTGATCCGGTGACCGCCTGCCTTGCCAGCCAATATGCCGGATGGGCGCTTTCCCATGGGGAAGGCAAATCGGCATTTTTCGCGCTTGGTTCTGGCCCCGGCCGGGCACTCGCGCGCAAGGAACCCCTGTTTTCGGAATTGGCGTATCGCGACAAAGCCCCCCGCGCCATTCTCGTCCTCGAATCCGACCGCGCACCGCCGCGCGAGATCACTGAAAAGGTTGCGCAAGACTGCAGCGTCTCGTTAGAAAATGTCACTTTTATTTTTGCCCCGACCCAAAGTCTCGCAGGCAGCGTGCAAGTCGTCGCGCGCGTTCTCGAAGTCGCGCTGCACAAGGCGCATGAACTGAAATTCCCGCTGGAGCGCATTGTTGACGGCATCGCCTCGGCGCCCCTTTCGCCGCCCCATCCCGACTTTGTGCAAGCCATGGGGCGCACCAATGATGCGATCATCTATGGCGGGAAGGCGCATTTATTCGTGACGGGGCCCGCGGCAGAGGCAAAGGAGCTCGCGGAAAAGCTCCCGAGCACGACATCGCGTGATCATGGCCGTCCTTTCGCCGAGGTGTTCAAAGCCTACAAGGGCGATTTCTATAAAATCGACCCCTCGCTCTTCAGCCCGGCACGCGCCATCGTGACGGCTGTCGAAACCGGCGAGACCTTCCACGCGGGCGCGATTGATCACAAATTGCTTGATGCCTCCTTCGGATAAGCAGCCAACAGCGCGCAAGGCCTTCAGCGGACCCAAGATTGCCCTTGCCGTCGATCTTTACGACTGGCATGCGCGCGATCTCGCGGCGGCCTTCGCGCGAGCAGGCGCGCTGGCCATCCCGATACGCCTCGGGCATTGCGGTTTTGACACGCGCCGGCCGGGCGGCCTCGCCATTCCCGGTTTTGGCGCGGATTTGCCGGATGCTCTCTTTGTGCGCGCCATCGGGTCAGGCACATTCGAGAGCGTGACGCTGCGTCTCGACGTGCTGCACAGCCTTGAGGCCCTCGGCGTGCCGGTCTTGAATTCGGCACGGGCTATCGAAATCTGCGTCGACAAGGCGGCGGCGAGTTTTGCGCTCGCGCGCAATGGGATCCCGACACCGCCGACCTGGACCGTGCAGTCCGAGCAGGCTGCGCGGCAGACCGTGCGGCGTGAGGCGGGGCGCGGGCCACTCGTCCTAAAGCCCCTGTTCGGCGCACAAGGCTATGGCTTGAAACTGATCCGCCGGGAAGACGACTTGCCGCCCTTCGAAGAGGTCGAGGGAGTCTATTATCTGCAAAGATTCGCCGCGGTTGAACGGGGCGGCTTTCACGACATCAGGGTCTTTGTTTCCCAGGGCGAGGTCATCGCCGCGATGACCCGGCATGCAACGCATTGGATCACCAATATCAAGCTCGGAGCGCGCCCGGAATGGTGTGAGCCGGACGCGGAGATGATCGACCTGGCCTTGCGCGCGTCAGCGGCGGTTGGCGCGGATTTCGCCGGCGTCGATATGATCCGTGACGCGGCGGACAGGCTGCAAGTTCTCGAAATCAACAGCATGCCCGGCTGGCGTGGCCTGCAGAAAGTCTCGCGTTTCTCCATCGCCGGCCGGCTTGCCGCCGATGTCTTGACGCGAATTGGATGGTCCGGGTCCAAGGCCGCCGCCCTGTGAACGAGATCGCCGCAGCTTTCCTTGCCGCCTGCCGCGATGAGATCGAGGCCCCCAAGCCTGGTAATGTGCATGTTTTCGCCGATGGTCACGGCATGACCGCAGATGATTTTCTGCGGAGCGCCGAGGCCGCGGCCCCGGTCTTGTGCGCGCCAATGTGCCCGGTCGGCTTGCGCATCCTTGCCGCCGTAGAGGCAACGTTCGCGGCGGCCGGCATGAATACGAATCTTGGCATCATTCTTTTATGCGCGCCGCTCGCTGCCGCGGCCGAGACAAGCGATGATCTTCGCCATGCACTGCACAAGACTCTTGCCGGATTGACCCTTGCGGATGCATCCTGCGCATTCCGGGCCATCCTGCGCGCCTCGCCGGCAGGATTAGGGACAGTATCCCGCCACGATGTCCGTGACGATGCCCGTGTGACACTCTTGGAGGCGATGCGGGAAGCTGCCGGACGGGACCGGATCGCGTTTCAGTATAGCTTTGATTTCATAGACATATTCGAAACGGGACTCGGTGCGCTGGCGGATGCGCGGATGCGGGGCTGGCCCGCGCCCTGGCCTGCCGTCAATGTTTATCTCGACTTTCTTGCAGGCTTTCCAGACAGCCATATTGCACGCAAGCATGGACTGGACACCGCCGTACTGATTCAGAACGAGGCACGCGAGGTGCAGAAACGTTATAAGAACGCCGCAAATCCAGAGGAGGCGCTGGAGGATCTCCTGATTTTCGACCGCCATCTCAAGGCCTCCGGGCTCAACCCTGGGACGAGCGCGGATCTCACTGTCGCAACCGTATTTGCCGGCAGGCTAACTCGGATCTTGATCAACCGTCGCAATGATGGTTGAGTGCCCCGGCAGCGGAAACCGCCGCTGCCATCCCACCCGGCCAACTGTCCGGCGTTGACAAGGGCGTTCTTCGTCGGGCATGTGTCGAACTCTTCCGACGTAAATCGGAGCAGGTTTCTCGAGGGAGGATATGTAACTATGGGGGTTTTTAGCATGGCGAAGATAAACAAGCTCCGCGTCGGCGAATCGCTCGTCGGGGAAGGTAACGAAGTCGCTCACATCGATCTCATCATCGGACCGCGCGGCAGCCCGGCCGAAACGGCGTTTGCGAATGCACTCGTCAACAACAAGGATGGTTTCACCACTCTGCTCGCAGTGGTCGCTCCGAATCTTCTCGTCAAGCCCGCCACGGTTCTGTTCAACAAGGTGACGATCAAGAACGCGACCCAGGCGGTGCAGATGTTTGGCCCGGCTCAACATGGCGTTGCCAAGGCCGTTGCCGATAGTGTTGCTTCGGGCGTGATTCCGGTATCGGAAGCCGACAATCTCTTCATCTCTGTCGGCGTCTTCATCCATTGGGATGCACGGGACAACCAAAAGATTCAAGACTACAACTATCAGGCCACGAAAGAGGCGATTGCACGCGCCGTCAACGGCGAGCCGACACCGGCTTACGTCGTCGCCCAGCGCAATGTCGTGAAGCATCCTTTCGCGCCGAACTAAGCATCCCGGAAGCAGAGCTTCCCGGAAGCAGAATATTTAAAGGGGGCCGGCTGGCCCCTTTTATTTTTTTTCGCCGCCATGAGGTCCGCACTTGTCAGGCGGCCATCGTGGAGTGCCGAAGCAACAAGGACACCGCGGATGCCCGCCTGATCGAGCTCTTTGAGGTCGGACGGGCCGCGAAGGCCGCCTGCGGCATAAAGCATCACCTGCGGCGCATGGCGTTTGACTTCCAAAAGACGCTTCATGTCAGGCCCGGCGTTGCCGCCGACGCGCGAAAGTGTCATGACAATGACGCGCCTGGGCCACAGATGCACCATCTCATAAAGCGCCTTTGGTCCAGCAAAGCTATCGCCACGATAATCGAGCGATAAAATGACGCGCGCCTCTGGCGCAAGCGTCTCAAGCACCTTGGGACTTTGCAAGGATTCGCTGCCAAGGACGAGATGGGCGTCCTCATGCCGGGCGAGCCAGGAGCGCGCTTCTTCCGCATCGCGTACACCGGCATCGACCCAGAAAACGACGCCGGGAAAAGCCGCCCTGAGCGCGACAAGCGTCCCTTCATGGCTGCCGCGTGATTCGATCCGGTCGAGATCAGCAATGTATATGGCGGGAAAGGGATGAACCGCCAGAAGCCCGGCCGCAACATCGAGGGGCGCGCTCGTTGATGCGAGCTTCGATATGAGCGGTGCATAGGAATGGCGCAGACCTTGGCGGGCGCGCACGGCCGCGCCGCCACGTAAATCGATGACGGGAATGACTTCCATCAAGGGTTTCTGCTTTATTTAGGCCGAAGTGTGCCAGGATTTCCTATAATGGTTTGCTATGGAATTTAACATTATCGGCTGGGATGTTGGCGGCGCGCATCTCAAGGCCGCCCGCGCAGAAAATGGTGTCATCACCCAGGCGGTCCAGGTGCCATGCCCCCTCTGGCTCGGGGTGAGGGAACTTGATCGCGCTTTTTCGGAAGCCGAGGCGGCGATCGGCCAGGCACCCCTCAATGCGATCACGATGACGGGTGAGTTGTGCGATGCTTTCCCAACCCGTGAAGAAGGCGTCGCTGGCCTCGCCGCGATCATGACGCGGCTGCTTGGCTCAAGGCGCGCGGTTTTTTATGCGGGCCACGCTGGTTTTGTGGCCAGCAACGAAGCCGCCCGCCATGCCATCAACATCGCTTCAGCCAATTGGCACGCCAGCGCGGCGCTGACCGGGATCCGCCTGCGCAAGGCTCTCTTCGCCGACATGGGATCGACAACGACAGACATCATTCCGGTCGCGGAAGGGCGGCCCGCAAACATTGGCTTTACCGACGCGGAGCGCCTCATCCATGGAGAGCTTGTCTATACAGGCCTTGCACGCAGTTTCCTGATGGCGGGTCCAAAGCTCGTGCCCTTTGCTGGCCAATGGACGCCCTTGATGAACGAATGGTTCGCCACCGCCGCGGACGTTCATCGCATTCTCGGGCAATTGCCGGAAGATGCCGACATGATGGAGACTGCCGATGGACGTGAGAAAACCAAAGCCGCGTCCTGCGCACGGCTCGCCCGGATGATCGGGCGCGATGCCATCGAAGCCGATGAGAAGGCCTGGGAAGGGCTCGCGCGCTTTTTCGCCGAAGCGCAATTGCGCGAGATCATGGATGCGGCGGCGCTCGTTCTATCGCGAGGGCTCCTCGCGGCGGAAACGCCGCTGGTTGGCGCGGGCGTTGGGCGCGGCATACTCCGTGAGCTCGCGCGAAGGATGGGCAGGCCCTTCGCCGCTTTTGACGATCTGATCGAGGCGCGTCCTGAGGCGCGAAGAAAAGCTTGCGATTGTGCCCCAGCTTCGGCTCTCGCCCTCCTCGCTTCGGCTCATTTTCCGGCATAAAATTCGTCGCGCTTTTGCATAAGCCACAGCCAGGCCTCACTCTCGCGCGGACCAGCTGTCTTTTCGATTGCTATGGAAAGATAGGCGATTTCCCGCTCGATCTTGTCGCGAGGCAGGATATGCAGGCGGGTCAGGAGGATGGCGCATTCGAGAACGGCATTAGCTGCGCGGTTAAACCCCTCGAACGGGGCGTGCTGCTCCTTATGCGAAATCCTGCAATGAAACCGGGGGCGCCTTGCGTCTTCTTCAACACTAGCGACTCTGAGCTCGGCATGCGCCAGAGCCTGCGCGAGGCGCGGCACGGCAATCTTCACAGATGGCACAAGCGGCCAATCACGCCGTCCGGTGACAAGCCCCGCGAAAATGCGCGCGTCGTCGGTATAATTGGCGACAGCAACAGAGGTTGCCACAAGGTTGTCATGCGTCACCGACGGAAGGAAAGGCGCGATAATCCATCCCTCGCCATCTTCGATGAGACCAATCGGTGCCAGATGCGCTTTGCCAGCCCGGTCAACGGTCGTGACGATGGCTTCGCGGATGAGCGGCACTTTTCATCTCCTTAACCCAAAATCTTAAATCGCGCGGCTCATCCGGCTTTCGCGCGCAACGTGTGGCCGGCCTCGCGCAGATGATCCTTGTCTTCTTCCTCTTTATCCGCCGCGCAGCCCCAATCCAGCGGTTCATCTTGGGTGTAGCGTTTGCCGAGCGCAAAAGCGATTTCGGCCTTGGCGAGTTCCGTTCCGAGATAGAACGCATGCGCGCCATCCGACTCGATGCCAAGCCTGGGAAACAGCGAGAGAGCATCGCGTGAAACATGATGCTTATCGCAATTGAAGATATGAATGCCATCTTCAGCCGTCATGATGCGGTAGTTCGCATCGCGCACCTCCGCCGCAAGCCCTGCGATTTCCTCGGGTGACGAGGGATAAGGTGAAAGATCGTGAAGCGCGATGAGCCCCGCGTCATAACCCTTTGGCAACGCGCCTTCGGCGGATGCCGCGAACATCAGGCGGCGCGCGGCATCGTGCTCCTCGATCGTGCGCCGCGTATGCGGGCTCACCTGGACCGTGAGCACATTATGGATATTGAGTTCGGAGCAAAGGCCCGCCAACAAAGCGGTGACACCGCCGGAATCCGCCTCGGTCAATTCAGTGAGATTGCCGGTTCCCATCATCATTTCGGCATTGGGAAGCCGCCGTCTTGTTTCGATATAGCGGGCAAGGGATGCGGCAAAGCCGAAATGGATCGGGTCAAGAATTGGATCAAGGATGAAGGAGAGACCGCGCCGCTCCGCCTCCTGCGCGGCGCGGACAAGGGAGTCAAGGTCGCCATGCGGCGCCGGGACAAGAATGGGCGTTGCACCCGTGCCCTCCGCGATCTCAAGAGTGGCTTCGTCGAGACTGAGAAGAAAATCCGCACCGGCCCTGGCGCCGCGCGCGAGTTCTTGCCTATCGGCAGAATCGACGCTGACACGAAGCCCCGCCGCCTTCAAAGCGGCAATGCTGTCTTCGAGATGCGGAAAGGAGGTGTCGGGAAGGCAACCGATGTCGATCACATCGGCGCCCGCCTGACGCAAAGCCGCCGCGCGCGCGAGCAAGGCCTCGACCGGAAGCGCCGAAGCATCAACGATTTCGGCGAAAATGCGGATCGAGAAATGCGAGAGATCCTTTGGCCGGCCGCCGCGGCCGAGATAGGCCGGCAAATCGCTCAGCTCATCGGGTCCGCGCACGACGGGCACGCCGAAGTGATCCGAAAGATGCGCGAGATTGGCGCGGCAGCGGCCAGGCAGAACAATGCGATCGGCCGCAACCGGGCGTGCGAGGCGGTGCAGGATGATCGCTTCCGTCATCAAGGCGGCCACCTTCACGCCGATGTCGCGTATCTGCCAGCTGAAAGAGGTCTCACCCAGCGACCGCATCAGGCGGTCGAGGCGGGGATAGGCAAGATGGCCGGTAAGAAGGAGGAGCCGTTCGCTCATAGCTTTTTCATGCCCCCTCCCGCGCTGGGCAGCCCGGTTCTCGCCGCCAGTTACTCACACTATAGCAGGAACCGCGATCCTCGTGCCCGGCATGTGGCCGTTTTGCAATAGGCGCACGGCATTCGAGAGCGCTGCGGGACCAGCGAGCGCGATCTCCGCGCGGCTTTGCGCTGCGTAATGCGGAAACATGGGATCGGCGATTTTCGCTGCGGCAAGCTCTGCAGCCGAAACCGGGGCTTGGAGATCGCACGATTTGATGAGCAGCAACCGGCGGGCGCCATAAATCCCTGCCAGCCAGGCCGCGAGCGAATCCGAGGTCATCTCCCAGCTCTCCGGGACGTCCGGCGCAGCGAGGACCATTTTCGCTGGCAGCCAGATGGGAATCTTTCCGGCGCGCAACATCCTGCCAAGATCATCAATCGAGGCGGCAAGAGCAAATACCCTCGCGCGGGCTGCGAGCGCAATACCGAACTGCTCCATTGCAAGGAGCGCCATGCGGTGGGCTGCGGCATCATCAAATCCCATCACGGCCTGCGCCTCCCGCACGCAATCGGCGAAGGGGCCGCCGCCCGGAACGAGGACAAGCGGGCCGCCCCAGGCAATCAAAGCGTCAAGCCAGGCCGTGCATTGGGGCGTCTGCGCGAGACTGCCTCCAAGCTTGACGACCGTCACATTCCCTGTGTTTTCGTCAAGCGGCATTGCCCGGCAGTGCTGCTGCTTGCTCGCCAGCCGCAACCTGCCCGGCCGTGCGTTCGCGCTTGATCTCGACACCAACGGTTCCGGGCACGACGTCGAGCTTTTCGATGCGAACGCAAACCCGCGCGACGCAGGGATAGCGCAGGATCTCATCCGCGATGCTGCCCGCCAGAGTCTCGATCAGATCAACGTGTCCCCGGCCCAGAATAATTTTGATGGAGTCGATAATGACATCGTAGGAGAAAACGCCGCGCATGTCGTCGAACCGACGGCCGCCGCGCAGCACGTCCGCATCAATGTTGAAACGCACATTCTGAGTATGGCCGCGCTCGAAATCATAGGCGCCAACCGCGCAGGGCAGAACAAGATCATGCACAAAAATCAGATCCGTCTCGACAAAACGGTCCTTGGCTGGAACGTAGCCGCGTCCCAGCAGGAGCCGCCAATCGATTCCGGACTCCTTGGGCATGCCCTCGTCATTCGCCTCGCGCGGGATAAGATCGCGGATCATCCTGACGGCGGACAAATCAATCGCCGCCTCGCGCTTGTGGCCCTCGCAGAGGCTGCCTCGAAAGCCGAGATAATCTGGCTCCAGCGGAAGCAGGCGCGGCACATCCGGCGCTTCAAGGGAGCCCGCGAGGCCTGCCATCAGCCGGTTCTCACGGCACCGGCCGATGAATTGGTCGAGTGCGGCAATGTCCATATGATCGAGAAGGCGCCCCGCACCCTTCTTGGCGGTATCGAGCATCGCACCGGCAAAACCATGGCGCGCCATGAGTGCTAAGAAAGCCAAATCCGGCATGCAATCAGCGAAAAGAACTCCGACGAGCTTGGTATTTTTTGCGTGCGCCGCCAATGCGCGCACGCAATCCGCGGAGGTGCCATCAGGCGAGAAGCCAATTTTGACATAATCGGCTCCCGCTGCGGCCATCGCGGCAACACAGTCCATAAGACCCTGCGGCGGTGCACCAAACGAGCTGCCAGCGGCGGCGCTCACCGGTTTGCGTTTGCCGACCGCGCGAACAATGCCCGCAACAACTTTGGCATCAAGCGCCCCGAGGGCGCCCTTCGCCGGGTCCTTCACATCGATGATGTCTGCGCCACCGGACCAAACCGCCTCCGCCTCGGCCGGGCTGGTGACACTTGCGAGCATCAAGGTCATTCTCGTGTTCCTAGACTATGTGGCTTTGGAGCAACCGCCCGGCTTTTATCTCGTTGTTGTTATTTCCCATGACTTATAGCTAAGACTCGCAGCTTCCTCCAGAATTCGCCCGGAAACCCTATCCTGGGCAGCGCCGGTTACGCGCCACCCCAGACATCCGCGGCGGCGGCGCGCCAACACTTCACCGAAAACCAGAAGGATTCACGGGCAGACAGCGCCCATGGTTCTTTGGATTGCTTAAAACGAACGCGGACCCGCTAGACAACCGGGAATATAGGCATAAAGGCTCGAAAAGCAATTTTCATGAGCGGCCGGCGCGCTCATGCTGCATCAAAACGCGAGGCAATGAGGGCGCGCAGCTGGTTGACCGCCACGCCTGCCTGCCGCTGCAGCGGCACACCATCGCACTGCGCCGCTTCCGTGAGACGAATGATGCTGTTCGTCAGAAAAACATGGTCTGCCCCGGCAAGCGCGCTAGCATCGAGGGATACCTCAACAGCTGTCAAACCTGCCTCCCCGGCCAGCGAAAGCACGAGTGCCCGCAAGGTGCCCGGCAGCGCGCCGTCGCGGAGAGGCGGCGTTTCGAGGCGTCCGTCCCTTATGGCGAAGATGTTGGCAGCCGCCCCGCAGGCTATGGTTCCGCGCGTATTCAGCATCAAAGCATCATCCGCCCCATGCGCACGCGCCTCGGACAGCGCCAGAACATTGTCGAGATAGGGCAGCGCCTTGATGCGTGAAAGAGGGGAAAGCTCATTGCGCCGCGTGGCCGTCGCGATATGGAGCGAAAGGGGCGTCTCGCGCGGGGGCGGCATTGGTGCAAGAGTCATCAATATCACCGGGTGCGGCACCTCGGGCGGCGCAAGGCCGCGCGGTCCCGGCCCTCTTGTGACCGTGAGGCGCATGACAGCGGAAGCGGCCTCTTCGCAGGCGAGATAATTTGCGATGGCCGTGCGGAGCTTTGCGATATCGACGGCTTGCGCGAAGCCGAGCGTGCGAAGGCCGCAAGCAAGCCGGCCGAGGTGGGCGTCAAGGTCAAAAACCCGCCCATTATGAACCGCCATGGTCTCGAACACACCATCGCCGAGCAGAAAACCGCGGTCCGTGATCGCGACATGCGCGTCCTCCGGCGCAAGCAGCCGGCCATCTAGCAGAACGCGCTTCATTGGCGTTTGATGTAGCCGAGAAAATTGCGGAGCATCCGGTGCCCATGCTCCGTGAGAATCGACTCGGGATGAAATTGCAAACCGAATGTCGGATGGCTGCGATGCTGCAGCGCCATGATCTCGCCTTCGTCCGACCAGGCGACGGGGATCAGCGGGACGCTCGCGGCGTCAAGTTCGACAATCAGAGAATGATAGCGGCCGACGCTCAGCGGCGTTGGCAAGCCCTCCAAAAGACTTGAGGCTTCATGGCGTATTTCGCTCGCCTCGCCGTGCATCGGGCGCAAAGCGCGGGTCACCCGGCCGCCGAAAACCTGGCCGATGCACTGATGGCCGAGGCAAATTCCGAGAATCGGCACGCGGCCGGAATAGTCCGAGACGAGTTGCATCGAGACCCCCGCCTCGTCCGGCGTGCAGGGTCCGGGCGAAATCACGATGGCCTCAGGTTCCTCATCCGGCAAGGGCGCATCATTGCGCACCACCTCGGGCACGGCGCCAAGTTCGCGCAGGTAATTGGCTACCGTGTGCACAAAGGAATCATAGTTGTCGATAACGAGGATCATCCGGCAAATTCCTTGGCGCCAAAAGCCTCGAAAATTGCCCGCGCCTTGTCCAGCGTTTCGTCAAATTCGGAGGCAGGATCGGATGCTGTTGTGATACCTCCTCCTGCCTGAACGACGCAGGAGCCGCGGCGGAAGCTCGCCGTGCGGATGACGATATTGGTGTCCATCGTGCCGTCAAAGCCGATATAGCCAATCGCACCGCAATAGGGCCCGCGCGCGTGACCCTCCATCTCAGTGATGATTTCCATGGCGCGGACCTTCGGTGCGCCGGTAACCGAACCGCCGGGGAAGGAGGCAGCCAGCACATCCACCGCGCTCTGCCTTTCCCGGAGATGCCCAACGACGGATGAGACGAGATGATGGACCGAGGCAAAGGTCTCAAGTCCGCAAAGCTGCGGCACTTGAACAGAACCCGGCACACAGACCCTCGAAAGATCATTGCGCAGAAGATCGACGATCATGACATTCTCGGCGCGGTCCTTGCGGCTCTCGGTCAGCGCCCGCGCTTGCAAAGCGTCGAGAACGGCATCGGCGAAGCGGCGGCGCGTGCCCTTGATCGGCCGGGTTTCGACACGATCCCCCTCGACTTTGAGAAATCTTTCCGGCGAGGCCGAGGCAATGACGAAATCCTCATGGTCGAGATAGGCCGAAAACGGAGCCGGATTTCGCATGCGCAGGCGCTTGTAAAAGCCGAAATAGTCGAAATCTTCCGGTACCCGTGCTTCAAACCTCTGCGCCACATTGGCTTGAAAAATATCGCCAGCAAGGATCCGCTCGATCACCTCCCGGACCATCCGCTCATAGCTGGCCCGGGTAAAATTGCTCGTCCAGCCGTCAAGGGAAACCGGGCCAGGCGAAGAGGCCGGGGAGCCATCCCTGAGCTTTGTCTCGAACCAGCGTCCACGCTCGATCGCGCGGCGTTCCTGCTCCCGCGGGCCGGTTTCGGGGAAGCCGGTCGAAAGAACAAACCCGCGCCGCTCGATCAAGTCAAAGGCGACGGCCACGTCATAAAGGCCGAGCGAAAGATCGGGGAAAGCGAGCTTATCCGCAGCTGGCTCGGGCAGCCGTTCCAAACTGCGGCCAAGCTCGTAAGAAAACACGCCTGCGGCGCCCCCTTGAAAAGGCGGCAACCCGGGCAGAGGCGCGGTCCGGTAAGGCGAAAGCTGGGATTTCAGCCGCGCGGGCCAATCCTTACCCGCAACGCCGGCCTTGATCCGCGCGAAAGGGTCAGCCGCGATAAAACTATAGCGGCCAAGTTTCCTATCGGCCATTGAACTGTCGAGAAAAGTCAAAAAAGGCAGATCGCGAAGCGCATGCGCCGCCTCGGCGGGATCACGAAAATCGATTTCGATGACGTGCATCGAGCTCCCTTTGCAGCTCCATTCCAGCCGGAACGGAGCCATTGTGGCTGCTTTCTCTTTTCCGAGGCGATATGCCAAATTCCGGCGGATTGGGATAAATGTGGATTACTCTTTTGGCCGCGCAAGGCAAGCCGTAGCCAAGCCGTGGCCCTTAACCGGAAGAATGGCAGATGTTTTGGCGGCAGAACCTCAAAATGGCTCTCTGAATGGCCGCAGATCGGGCTCGCGAGTCCAGGCGCATAGCGGCTGACGATGCAGCACAAAGCAGGAATCGGCAATCGCATCAATCGCAAGCAAGCCGTCCCCGCCTTTCGCCCGAACGCAATCGGGGAATTTGGCCAAGGCCTGCTCACCCCGGATGACACCGCCGATGATGATATGCGCAACATGGATGCCGCGCGGCCCGAATTCCCGTGCAAGGCCCTGCGCCACCGCACGCAGCGCCGCTATAACGGCGCGCATTCCTTCCTGCCAAAAGCGCCGCGCGAGGCCCGCGCCAAGCCCCACCCCGGCAGCGAGGGCCGTGCCCTGGGTCAAATAGCGCTCCCGGGGCTGCTAATGTTTCTTCGCGGGTTCGTGCGGCTTGGGGGCGGAAGGTTCAGGCGCGCCCGTCGCGGGCTGAGTGGCGGGTTTCGGCGGCGCCGGAGCCTTCTTGGGCGGCTCCGCTGGACGGGCTGCCGGCCGGCCCTTATAGGCAAACCATGGGATTGTCTCACGCAGGAACGCTGCCCCCGCGATAGTGAACCGGGCTTGCGCGGCTCCACAAACGTTTAATTGATTGAACATCAGATCCTCGCCGCTTTCCAGAAACCGTCCAATGCCGTAAAGACATATTATTGTAGATGCGTCAACTTATTGCAGATGCGTCAACACCATTCCCGCAGCCGCTTTTTGAACCGCCTCAAATCCCCCCTGGCCAGGGAACGCGCTCAAAAAAATCGCTCAAAAAAATCAATGTCCGTCTTGCACCCTTTGACGGCATGACGTAGCCGTGAGCGTGCACTGGTCTTCGCGTCACGTGCAGGCTAGAGATACAAGACGTTCGGGCAGAGGCAAGGAGGAGCCATGAGTGAGGCGCGGATAAACGGCAAGCCTGCTTCGCTGGCGGCGGCGGCCGAGCATGCGGCGGAGATATTGTCGAAGGCGCGCCTGCCTGTCGTGACGGGCCTCGGCACCGATGTCGCGGGCGCCCGCGCTTCCATTCTTCTCGCCGAGAAACTTCGCGGTGCCTATGATCACATGTATTCGGCGCGAATTTTCGCCGAGCTCGATGTCATGCGGCAGGCGGGTCTCATGTTCACAACGCCGAGCGAGGCGCGCCTGCGCGCAGACGTCTTCCTCTTCATCGGCGGTAATCTGGCCAAAATCTGGCCGGAGATGATGGCGCGCCTCTCTCCCGCTGACATTCCGCCTTTCGAGCTTGCCCGCGAGCCGCGCAAAATTTTATGGATCGCGCCTGCCCGCGGCGAAGCCAAAATCGACGGTCTCACAATTCAGACGCTAGATAGTCCGGATCTGCACACAACGCTTGCGTCTTTGCGCGCGCGGGTGGCTGGGCGTGCGGTCAATGACACCAAAAATACGTTGCGCAAGCTCGATGAATTCGCAGCCATTCTCAAGAATGCGCGGTTTGGCGTCGCGGTCTGGAGTGGCGAAGGGCTCGATAGTCTTGCGATTGAAATGCTGCACGGATCGATCCTCGATCTCAACAAGCAGACACGATTTACCGGCCTGCCTCTCGGCATCGGTGCCAATGCGGCTGGTGTCGTTCATGCATCGGGCTGGATGACAGGCTTTCCGGTGCGGACCTCCTTTGGCCGCGGCTTTCCCGAACATGATACATGGCGGTTTGACGCATCGCGCCTGATCGAGAGCGGCGAGGCCGATGCAGCCCTGTGGATCTCCGCTTATGAGCGCGAGGCGCCGGCATGGAAAAAACATATCCCGCTCGTCGCGCTCGTTGCGCCGGGAACCGGCTTTGCCCGGGAGCCGCAAGTCTCGATCGAGGTTGGCTGTCCGGGAATAGATCACGATGCGGCGGAGTTTTCCTACGAAGCGGCATCGATCGTTGGCCGTGCCGCATCGCATAAAAGCGAAAAACCATCGGTCGCAGACGTTGTCGGCCAGATTGCAAACCACGTCGGGGGAGACGCCTGAATGCTGATTCATCTCAAAGGCGGCCGCATCATCGATCCGGTGAGTGGCCGGGACGAGATTGGCGACCTATGGATCGAGAATGACCGCATCGTTGCGCCCCCGCACTCTGGGGTGGCGGACGAAGTCTATGACGTCTCTGGCAAGATCGTGATGGCAGGCGCCATCGATATTCATTCCCATATCGCGGGAGGCAATGAGAATATCGCGCGGCTGCTTTTACCCGAATTGCACCAGACACGCGTGCCGCACCCTTTTTCTTTGCCGCTTTCCACGGCCAAATGGTCGACCTTCGAGACCGGCTGCCGCTATGCGTCCATGGGCTTTACCACCGTCATCGAACCCGCCGTTCCCCCGCATCAGGCGCTCCAGGCGCATCTTGAGCTCTCCGACATTCCGATCATCGATAAGGGAACCCTGACGGTCCTCGGCAACGATGATTTTCTCTTGTCCTTGCTGCGAGAGAATGAAAGCCCGTCCGCCATCGCCGACTACATTGGCTCCACGCTTGTAGCGAGCAATGGGCTTGGCGTCAAATGCGTCAATGCCGGCGGCGCGACCGCATTCAAATATAACGTCCGGGCCTTTGGCCTCGATGATGTTGTTCCTTTCTATGGCCTCACCTCGCGCAGGATCGTCGAGGCTTTGCAGCAAGGTGTAGGGGATCTCAAAGTCCCTCATCCGGTGCATTTGCACTGCAATAATCTCGGTATTCCAGGCAATGTCTCGACAGCGCTCGCAACAATCGACGCAGCCCGCGGCAAGCCATTGCATCTCGCGCATCTTCAATTCTACGCCTATGGCGACGAAGGCGCGCACGGCTTTTCCTCCGGCGCCGCCGCCCTTGCCGCCGCGGTCAATGCCGCGCCAAACGTCACCGTCGATGTCGGTCAGGTCATGTTCCGGCAGACCGTCACGATTTCCTCAGACGTGCTGAAGCAGTTCAATGCCGTTGCGACGGCAAGCCCAAAGAAAGCCGTGATCAGCGACGGCGATGCGAATGGCGGCGGCATCGTGCCCTACAATTACCAGGAGAATAATTTCTTCAATGCGGTGCAATGGGCTTGCGGGCTCGAATTGTTCCTTCTCATCAATGATCCCTGGCAGGTCTTCTTCACGACCGACCATCCGAATGGTGCGCCCTTCACGACCTACCCCGAAATTTTCGCGCTGATCATGAGCCGCGATGCCCGCGCCGAGGCCATCTCCCGCCTGCCGCCGGAGGCTGTCGCCACGACAACGCTGCCCTCGATCGCCCGCGAGTACACATACAACGAAGTCGCCATCATGACCCGTGCCGCGCCCGCAAAGCTGCTCGGCCTCAAGGATCGCGGCCATCTTGGCGAGGGCGGCCTTGCTGATGTCGCGGTCTATACACCCGGCGATGATTTGGCGAAAATGTTCCGGTTTGCCCATCTCGTTTTCAAGGATGGCGATCTCGTCGTGCGCGACGGGCGCGTCACCCATTACCGCTGGGGCAAGACGCTCAAGGTCAAACCAGACTATGACAAGGCGATCGACCGCCGCCTTGCCAGCTACTACGATCATCACTTCGGCAATTCGCGCGACCTGTTCGCGGTGAAGGAACATCTTCTTCCACGTGCCGATGCATTCGCGGAGGTTGCATGCGCCCAATAAAGAAAAACGGCGTCCGCATCGACGACAGCTTTGCGGAAGCTTTCCCGATGCGCGGCACGGCGATCCTCATCACCGCGCCCAGCCGGCGCTGGGCAAGGCAGGCGGCCACCACCATGACCGGATTTGCCACCTCCGTCATCGGCTGCGGCGCCGAGGCCGGAATCGATTGCGAACGGCCTGCCAGCACTACGCCAGACGGGCGCCCAGGCGTGCGCGTCCTCATGTTCGCCATGTCGAGTGATACATTGCAGGCCCAGCTCGTCAACCGGCTTGGCCAGTGCGTGCTGACATCGCCGGGTTCTGCCTGCTTTGCCGATCTCGACAGCCCGGACAGATTGCCGATTGGCGATCAGATCCGCTACTTCGGCGATGGCTGGCAGGTCTCGAAGAAATTCGGAGACCGTCACTTCTGGCGCGTGCCTGTCATGGACGGTGAATTCCTCTGCGAAGCGACGACGGGGCTCACCAAAAAGGCTGTCGGCGGCGGTAATCTCCTCATCATGGGCACGACGCCAGAGACCACCTTGCGCGCCGCCGAACTCGCGGTCGAGGCCATGAACGGGGTCGAAGGTGTTGTTCTGCCTTTCCCCGGCGGCATCGTCCGGTCGGGCTCCAAGGTCGGCTCCAAATATAAAGCGATGACGGCTTCGACCAATGATGCCTATTGCCCGACGCTGCGCGGCGCGGTCGCGACGAATCTCGATGATGATATTGGCTGCGTCCTCGAAATCGTCATCGACGGGCTGACGGAAGAAGCTGTCGCCGAGGCCATGCGCGCGGGCCTTGCGGCAATCGTGAAGCTCGGGCCAGAGGATGGCGCGGTACGTGTTGGCGCCGGCAATTACGGCGGCAAGCTTGGACCTTTCCACTTCCATCTGAAGGATCTCCTGCCGTGAAACCGCTTGTTCTCACTCTCAGGGAGGAGCCGGATCAGCGGCTCGATCTCGCGCCCCTCGTTCCGCATCTGCTCAAGGGCAAATCCGTCAAGGAGATTGCCGAAATCGAACTGCAAACCACTCGCGAGAAGGTCACGGCTGGCGATCTTTTCAAAATCCGCGCTGGCAGCACCGAATCGATCAGGTTCGAGGGCGGCTCGCTCCATCTCGACAATGTCGGGCAGGGGCTCAAAAGCGGCGAAATCATCATTGAGGGCGATTGCGGCAAATCCCCAGGCCGCGGCATGAGCGGCGGCAGTCTCCTGGTAGCTGGCGATTGTGGCCCCTATGCGGGCTCCGCCATGTCTGGCGGGAGGCTTGAGATCGGCGGAGATGCCGGGGATTTTCTCGGCGCGCCCCTCGAAGGCGAGCTGGAGGGCATCACTGGGGGCCTCTTGATCGTGCGGGGAAACGCCGGCGCGCGTGCCGGTGACCGTCTGCGCCGCGGCACCATCCTGATCGAAGGCTCGGCAGGCGATTATCCAGGAAGCCGGATGATTGCCGGAACGCTGATTGTCCTCAAGGAGTGCGGCCTTCTGCCTGGCTATCTCATGCGGCGGGGCACAATCGTGCTCGCAAATCCGCCGGAACTCGCGCCAACCTTTGCCGATTGCGGCGTCCATCAGCTGGCCTTCGCGGGTCTTTTCGCGGGCTTCTTGCGCGACGAGAGCCGCGCTGCTGCGCGGCTT
>Ga0070738_10001558_pt1 | contig 44395 bp, 42 predicted proteins | sample Coa_R2_2_FD_66446 | JGI IMG/M metagenome (GOLD analysis project Ga0070738, IMG submission 66446) | Surface soil microbial communities from Centralia Pennsylvania, which are recovering from an underground coalmine fire - Coalmine... | ecosystem: Environmental > Terrestrial > Soil > Unclassified ...
CTCGCACTCGACCGTGTGCTGGCCCTCGATTTTGATATTGCCGTTTTTACGAATTTTACTCAAGACCATCTCGACTTCCATCATACGATGGAAGAATACTTCGCGGCAAAGCAAAAGCTGTTCGATGGTCTAAAAGATACAGCCGTCGCGATCACAAATGCGGATGACCACCGGGGATTAGATATTGTAGTAAACACCGACGCCAACGTGCATACGTACGGCATACGTAAACCCGGTCAGACTTCGCACGCTGATCTTATCGCGTACGATGTGGATCTCTCCACGAACGCTACAAAATTCATGGTAGAGAAGCGCTATTCCGAGGAACGCGCAGAATTCCATTCGCCTCTGGTAGGCGTGTTTAATGTCGAGAACGTCCTTGCGGCTGCCAGCGCTTTATACTTTGGTGCGGAAGGATATTCTCTTGCCGAATTAGCACGTATAATTCCGAATGTGCACGCGGCTAAAGGCAGATTTCAGCAGATCTCATTAAGGAGTGGTGCTCTCGCGATCGTTGATTATGCCCATACGCCAGACGCTCTGGAAAATGTGCTGAAGGCTATTCGGTCAATAAATCGAACGGGGCGAATCATTACAGTCTTTGGATGCGGTGGTGACCGGGATCATGGCAAGCGACCGAAAATGGGAGCCATAGCCGCCGAGTTATCGGATATTGTGATCGTAACGAATGATAATCCTCGCTCGGAGGACCCGAACCAGATCATTAAGGATATTATATCCGGAGTACCCAGCGGAATACAAAAAAAGCTGGAAATAGAACCGGAACGATCAAAAGCGATCGGAGTAGCCATCCAGAAAGCTACGAGTGGCGATATTGTGCTTCTAGCTGGAAAAGGTCATGAAAGTTACCAGATCATTGGTAACGATCGTCATCCGTTCGACGATGTGGAAGAAGTGAGAAAATATGATAAAAGCCTGTAATTAAAAGGAGTTATGGGAGCGCGAGGGGCACTCCTCGCTGTTACAAAACCAGTCTCATCGGCCCGGTAAGCGGTGGCCGGAGCTCATCTGTTGCGAGCAACAGTAGTTAATTATCTTTTCCATTAACGTTAGAGACGGTTCTTCTTAGTGAATATTACCGTTCAAGATCTCCTTAGCATTCCGTATCTCCACGAGGAGGGAGTTAAAGCTCTTGGTCTTAACCGGACCGTTCGGGATGTTTCCACCGATTCGCGAACGCTGAAGCGAGACGATCTCTTTATCGCGCTTAAAGGACCGAATTTCGACGGCCACCAATATATTGCTGAGGTGGCGAAAGAAGGTGCTATCGCGGCGGTTGTGAGTGAGAAATGGTACTCGAGTCAAAAATCGAAGCGGTTTCCTATTCCGTTGTTGGTGGTGAAGGATACGCTTGACGCACTCGGCGCCTTAGCAAAAGTATACCGTCAAAAGTTTGACATTCCCGTTATCGTCATTGCTGGTTCGAACGGCAAGACGACGACCAAGGAATTAGTAGCTCATGTGCTCTCAGGTACGCGCGGAGTTCTAAAGACCGAAGCCAATTATAATAACCAGGTCGGTCTTCCGCACATGATCTTTCAGCTTCGTGATGGACATGAAGCGGCGGTGCTCGAAATTGGTACGAATCATCCTGGCGAGATCGAGTGGCTCTGTAATGTAGCGGAGCCGACACATGCACTTATTACCAATATTGGTCGGGAGCACCTCGAGTTCTTTAAGGACTTGAAAGGTGTTGCTCAGGAAGAGAAAGCGGCGTTCGATCATGTTGCCGCGCATGGTGGTACCGTGTTCGTGAATATGGACGACCGCTATCTCAAGCCCGCGGCAAAGCAGTTCGGCGATCGTGCGATAACGTACGGTTCGGGTCACGAAGAAGAAGGACGCTTTGTGTATGCCTACAAATTAGGTTACGCAAAAGACGGCCGATTAGAACTTCGTGTCGGGTGTGAAGGAAAATCTTTTAGGCTTCGGACCTATCTTATTGCCGATTATGCTCCGAACATGATCGCGGCGGCCGTTGCAGTCGGATTGCATTTTCACATGCGTCGCGCTGAGATCAAAGCACAGCTCGAAATCTTTAAGCCGCATAACAAGCGCCTCGAAGTCGTGCGCCTCGATGGCATCACCGTGTTAAATGATGCCTACAATGCGAATCCGGATTCGATGGAATCCGCATTAAAAACGCTGACGGAATTCCCGGCAACAGGCCGAAAAATTGCTGTGCTGGGCGATATGTTCGAGCTCGGTGAAACATCCGAAAAGGAGCATCGAGCGTTGGGGCGTAAGGTTGCAGAGTTCGGACTGGACCGCGTGTTCTTTACAGGTAAAGATATGCAGGTCGCATGGAAGTCGTATAATTCCGCGACGGGTAAAACCAACGGCTCGACCAAGGATTCTTACTTTAAGAGTAAGGAAGAGCTTGCAGCAACGTTACGTGAAGTGATGAAGCCGGGCGATGCTATTCTGGTCAAGGGATCGCGCGGCATGAAGATGGAAGAAGTGATCGATCTCCTCGGAAAACAATGATGAAGTGAATTATGAGTGATGAATGAGGAGGAGACCAGCGTCTGTAGCAGTGTGCTTTTCATTCAATTCCTAATTCAAAATTCTAATTGTTTTACTACCTATTTAATTGGATCAACCACGCTTTTAGCCCACCCGGTGGCGATCTCTTTCGGTACCTGACATTTCGTAGCGCGCTTGCAGCAATGACAGCGCTGCTCCTTAGCATGTGGAGCGGCCCGAAGATCATTGCTCGCCTCAAACAACTTCAGATAGGGGAACAAGGTAAGGTCGAAGCTCCAAAGCAGCATCTTGCAAAAGCCGGCACGCCGACCATGGGCGGACTGATCATTTTGTTCTCTATCATTGTACCAACGGTTATTTGGGCGGAGCTCGGAAATCTGTTCATCATTCTGGTTTTATCCGCAACGATCCTTCTTGGCGGTGTTGGCTTCCTGGATGATTACCTGAAAGTTGTTAAGAAGAAAAAGAAAGGACTTATCGGAAGATATAAGATCGCGGGGCAAGTAACGGTGGGGCTTATCATTGCGCTCACCATCTTGTTCGAACCGACCTTATTCCGGTACGCAGGTGTCGATATTCGTACCGCGACCACAGTGCCGTTTTTCAAAAACCTCGTTTTTGAATTTGGGCCGTATCTGTATGTGCTCTTCGTGATCTTCGTTATTACGGCAACATCCAATGCGGTAAACCTCACGGATGGTCTCGATGGGCTTAGTGCTGGCACGGTTGCGATCGCGTTTATTCCGATCGCAGCGATTGCTTATTTCTCCGGTAATCTTCAGCTAAGCGATTACCTGAACATTCCATACTTACGCGGGGCTGGCGAGCTGACCGTATTCTGTTCGGCGCTGGTCGGTGCCTCATTGGGGTTCTTGTGGTACAATGCACATCCGGCGCAAGTGTTCATGGGTGACACGGGTTCGCTGGCTTTGGGCGGTGCAATGGGCACGCTCATGATATTGTGCAAAAAGGAATTTGTACTTCCCATCGTAGGCGGTATATTTTTTCTCGAATCGATCTCGGTGATCCTGCAGACCGGCTACTTTAAGCTCTCACGCCGGATGTATGGGGAAGGCCGAAGAATTTTCCGAATGGCTCCGCTGCATCATCACTTTGAGTTATGCGGCTGGGCCGAATCCAAGATCGTCACGCGAGCCTACATTGCCGCGATCATTCTGGCGATCCTGGCGCTGGCGACCTTCAAAGTTCGATGACACTTCACTGGTTACTTGGGTAAAGGGTAAGGGGTAAAGGGTATGTCATTTCCCGTTCATCCTTCACCCCTTACCCATTACCCTTTACCTCAATGCTTGTACGTGGCAAACGCTTCTCGATCTTAGGGGCTGGGAAATCCGGCCTGGCGGTTGCTCGCTTGCTCCGGACTCGACGCGCGAAAGTATTTCTTTCCGAGATGGCGAAGCAGGAGAAATTTCCTGGCGCTGCAAAGGAATTAGAAGAGATCGGGGTCGAATACGAATTTGGTGATAACACACATCGGGTGCTGGATGCCGATTATGTAGTGCTTAGTCCTGGTGTGCCGCTTACTGCCCCAATTGTCAAGCTCGCACAGGAACGGCAGATCAAGATACTAAGTGAGATCGAAATAGCATTCGATCACTGCGAAGCACCGGTCGTTGCTATTACGGGTACAAACGGCAAGACAACGACCACCACGTTAGTCGGTGAGATCTTTAAGAAAGCCGGATGGAATACATTTGTAGCAGGCAATATCGGTCTTGCGTTTTCCGAGATCGTCGATCAGTCAAATGCGAGCGAGCGATCTGCTTCCGGTGAGAAGACCGTGGTCGTCCTCGAAGTGTCGAGCTTTCAGTTAGATACGATCGAATCGTTTCGTCCTAAGGTATCGGCGATACTCAATATCACGCCGGACCATCTCGATCGCTATAAAAATTTTGAAGCGTACATTCAAGCGAAGTATCGTATCGTTGAAAATCAGAAGGGACACGATACCTTCGTCTTCAACCATGATGACGAGAACGTCCGCAATTGTGCGGACACGGTAAACATACGCACGCTTGGATTTTCCCTGAAGGACGAATTAAAGCAAGGCGCATTCTTAACGGGAGACGATGTGGTCATCCGCATGGGGCGCGAAAAGGAAGTGCTGATGAATCGTGAGGAGATCGGCATTCCCGGACCGCACAACCTTATGAATGCGATGGCGGCGGCACTCATGACTCGAGCCATGGGTATCGAGTATGATGTGATCCGCGAGACGCTGCGAACGTTCAAAGGTGTTGAACACCGGATCGAATTCGTGCGCGAGCTGAACGGCGTCAAGTATTACAATGACTCCAAAGCGACGAATGTCGATTCGGTCTACTATGCGCTCGGAAGTTTCAAAGAGCCGATCGTACTCATTGCCGGTGGTAAAGATAAAGGCAATGACTACTCGCAGATCAAATCGCTCGTTGAAGAGCACGTAAAAGCTATCGTGACGGTCGGCAAAGGCGCCGAAAAGATCGAGAAATATTTCAAAGGCATGAAGCCGATCTATTCCGCCGGATTCTCGATGGAAGAAGCCGTGCGATTAGCCAAAGAGGCTGCCGAAAAAGGAGACGTCGTCTTACTCTCTCCAGCATGCGCCAGTTTCGATATGTTCGATAATTATGAGCATAGGGGGAGAGTATTTAAGGAGCTGGTAAATGCCATTCGCACCTAAACTATATAGCCGGGCTTTGTCCGCTTTCACGGACTGAATAAAATGTAGCGCCGTTAGGCGCGACCTCAGAGTAGCCAGTGGCGGCAGCCACTGGAAAATGGGACGTGTTGATTTTATTAGCTCCGTAGGAGCGACCTAAATTGAGGAGCCAACGATGGCAAATACCTATTCACAGTTATACGTCCATTTCATTTTCGGTGTCCGTGGGCGAAGAGCGCTGATTCCATCGGCGCACAAAGAAGAGATTCACAAATATATCTGCGGGGTCATAACGAATCGCAAATGCCATGTCTATGCGATCAACTCGATACCGGACCACATGCATATCGTTGTTAGTATGAAGCCGGATGTTTCGCCAAGTATATTAATGCGCGATGTAAAAGCCATCTCGTCGAAGTGGATCAATGAGAATAAATGGGTGCCGATGACGTTTCGGTGGCAGACGGGATTCGCCGCCATATCGCATAGTCATGCACAGTTGCCTACAGTTATCCGTTATGTCGAGCGACAAGAAGAGCATCATCAGAAAAAAGATTGGAAGGCGGAATATAGAGCAATTCTCGATAGATACGGAATTGCTTACGATCCGAAATATTTGTTCGATGATGACGATGATGAATGACCGCCGAGGTCGCTGCTACGCAGCTAAATAATTTTAATACGTGGTCCAGTCCAGTGGCTTCCGCCACTGGCTACTAATAGGTCGCGCCGCTGGCGCTGCATACGGAGATGAAACCCAAATAAAGCGCTGACCGGAGCCTATTTTGAATACGATCGCCGAACAATGTGGCGCCATTAGGCGCCTACGCTGCTACACAATTTTTAATACCTGGCCCAGTGGCTTCTGCCACTGGCTACTAATAGATCGCGCCGTTGGCGCTGCATACAGAAATGAAACCCAAACGAACCGCTGACCTGAGCCTGTTTTTGACTGTCACCGGTCTTTTGCTCGCAAGCTTGGCGTTCGTGTATACAGCAAGTGCATCGTTTAGTGCTGCGAAGATGGGTGCGAGCGAGTCGATGCTCTTCAATCATGCAAAGAAGGTCTTTCTTTCGCTTGTCGCGCTCGTCGTCTTTACCAAGATCGATTACCACAAGTTCGAAAAGAATACCAAGTGGATCATGCTGTCGTCGCTTTTGCTTCTGGTCGCTGTGCTGTTTGTCGGTACAAGAGAGCTTGGCGCGCGGAGATGGCTTGCTCTGGGACCCTTAAGTTTTCAGCCTGCGGAGTTTGCGAAGTTTGCCCTTGTCCTGCATGTGGCAGCATTATGCGCCGCGAAGCAAGAGATCATCGGTGATTTCAAGAAAGCATTCTTACCGATCTTATTCTGGGCAGTAGCAGCCGCGGCGCTCATCGCGAAGCAGCCGAATATGTCAACGGCCAGCGTACTTGTACTACTTACGTTCGGTATTATGTACGTCGCGCAGGTGCCGCTCAAATATATGCTTTCGGTCGGTGCGTTGGCAGCATTTGGCGGCGGTATCTTCGCACTGACAGCAAGTTATCGAGTTCAGCGAATGCTTGCCTTCGTTGGGCATCATACACAGCACACCGATCAGGTGACCTATCAATTAGACCAGGCGCTAATAGCTTTCGGTAACGGCGGAATATTTGGTGTCGGTATTGGACAATCGCGGCAGAGTATGTTCTTTCTGCCGGAGTCCTATGGCGATTTCATCTACTCTGTTATTGGGGAGGAATACGGTTTTATTGGAGCCGCCCTGCTCATGGTTGTCTTCGGATTTGTGATCATCCGAGGATTCCAGATCGCCAAGCATGCACCGGACGCCTTTGGCCGTTATGTTGCATTCGGTATTACAATGACCATCGCCGTCTATGTAATGATCAATGCCTTTGTGAATGTCGGGCTCATGCCGGTAACCGGATTGCCGATGCCGTTTGTCAGCTATGGCGGAACGAGCATGATCTTCAGCGCGGCAGCCGTCGGCGTTCTCCTCAATATATCGAAGTTTGCAGCAACGCTGCCCAAACCACCGCGTATTACAATGAGTGAACGACTGCGACGTCTTCTTCAGCCACGAACCGAAGAGGTCGCACCGGTATGAGTAAGACCATTCTTATTGCAGCGGGTGGTACCGGCGGACATCTCTATCCTGCGCTCGCTGTTGCCGATGAAGTTCGCAAGCAGCGGCCGGACGTTCGAGTGATATTCGTTGGTACTCAGGAGCGCATAGAAGCGCGGGAAGTACCACGAGCTGGTTATCAATTCTACCCCATTGCGATCGAAGCTCCTCGGAAATCCTTGACGTCGATGTCACTTTTCCCGCTCAAGTTTTCGAAAGCGATCGTTGATTGCATGAAGCTCATCAGCAAGGAGCGCCCGCGAGCGATGCTCGGAGCAGGGGCATATCTTAGCGTTCCGGCAGGCATTGCATCGTGGTCCTTTCGAGTGCCGATCGCACTTCTGGAAATTAACTCGGTGCCCGGAGCAGCCAATCGGTGGCTTGGTAGAATTGCACAGAAGTTGTTCCTTGCCTATCCGGAAGCTACAAACGGCTTTCCAAAAAGTTTAGCAGAGACCGCAACCGTTTGCGGTACTCCGGTGCGCGCAGGCCTTGGTGACATAGCGATCTCGGCAGAGGAGGCCCGAGCGTCGTTCGGCCTCGAGGCCTCGCGCACAACCATTTTAGTATTCGGTGGCTCATTGGGTGCACGCGCGATCAATGAAGCAATGCAGGCATCGGTGACGAAATTTGCCGAAGCTGGATATAATGTATTATGGCAAACCGGCAAGAGTGTAAATCTTACCGAATTGCAGCAGCAATTCGCTGCGATGCCGAACGTTCGTGTCACGGACTACATTTATGAGATGGAGCGAGCGTATCGTGCCGCCGACCTGGTCGTGTGCCGTGCCGGTGCTTCATCGTTGGCGGAAGTGACCCGATTGGGAAAGCCAGCAGTGCTCGTCCCGTGGTCGGGCGCGATGGCAAATCATCAGGAGCATAATGCTCGTTCGTTCGAACAGGATGGCGCTGCCGTAGTTTTGCGGGACAATGAAGTAAGAGAGAAACTTGCTTCCACCGTACTCGAGCTACTCAGCGATCGGGATCGGCTGCAAAAAATGTCGAACGCGATGAAAGCGCGAGCTCATGAAGATGCCGCAACAGTAGTTGCAGCGTGGTTATTAGATAGACTGTAATCGTATGGACGAAGAAAAGCGAACGTATCGTGCTCGGCTCGATTTCTTGTATCAGTCCATTGCACTGTATGCTACGACGCTGGTCATCTATTTAGTGATTCGTTCGATCGTTGCCTGGCATGCCTTCCCGACCTTATGGGAAGACCCCTTGTTGTTGCTGCTTTCTGCTATTACCCTCATCAGTGTTTTTGCCTTGCTCTATAATCTTTTTATGCGGAGGCAAATAGAGGTAACACCCGATGCATTGCGCTTTATCAGTCGTGCTCGTGAGCGGACGATCTCTCGCGAAGAGATCGCTTACGTCCAGTTAGGGCCATCGCGATCGAGGGGCCGCACACGAATTCGCAGTGTAAAGATCGGACTTAAAAAGCAGCGCCGGCCTGTTCGTATTCGCCTTTCCAATTTTGAACATGGCCGGAAGTTATATGCGGACTTGAGGGACTGGGCCGGTCCTTTAGCACGCCTGACACCGGCCGGTGATGCCAGACGCACTCCATAAAGTAAAAGCGGAATTATAGATTCGGTAATGCAACGCGTCCATTTTATTGGTATTGGCGGAGCGGGGACGAGCGGCCTCGCAGAAATTCTGCTCATGCGTGGAATTCGCGTTACCGGCAGCGATCTCGCAGCTAACAAAAAGACGGAAGAGCTTCAGTCGCTTGGTGCGACCATGTATATAGGGCACAACGCCTCCAATGTAGGGGATGCAGATGTAGTCGTGTATTCATCAGCCGTTTCCAAGGATAATCCCGAGCGGCAAGAGGCAGAACGTCGAGGGCTTCGTCTTGTCCGCCGTGCCGATTTCATGGGCGAGTTACTTCGCGATCACACCACCGTTGCTGTAGCCGGTACACACGGTAAAACAACGGTGACCAGCATGATCGCCTCAATATTAATAGAAGCGAAACTCGATCCGCTGGTGCTGGTAGGTGCGAGCGTCAGTGAGCTGGGTAATAAGAATTCTCGCGCAGGCGCCGGGAAGCTTGCGGTGGTCGAAGCGGATGAGTACGATAGAAGTTTTCTTGCGCTCGAACCCTATATCGCCGTGATGACGACGCTCGAGCCCGAGCACATGGATATTTACGGCGATGTTGAGTCGTTAAAACAAGCGTTCGCGGATTTTGCTAATCAGGGGCCTTCGTCGTTTCACACCGGTTATGCCGTTGTTTGTATCGATGAGCCACTACTGCGGGAGATCACTCCACGTCTGCAAAAGCGGATCGTTTCCTACGGTCTCCATTCGCCGGAGACGAAATATAAAGCGATCGATATCAGCTATAGCACGCAGCGAACACGCGCTACGTTGATAAGAGGTGGAGACGTTGCTGGTGAGATCGAACTTCGCGTTCCGGGCGAGCACAATGTTAAGAATGCGTTAGCAGCGATCGCGGTCGCGGATGTGCTTTCGATCCCGCTCGATATTACGCTTCGAACGCTCAAGCGCTTTGGTGGCGCTGAACGTCGATTCCAAATTATCGGCGAGGCGGGTGGTATTACGGTGATCGATGACTATGCTCATCATCCCACCGAAGTCCGAGCGACACTAACGACCGCGCGAAATATTTATCCTGGCAGGCGAATAATTGCCTGCTTTCAGCCGCACACCTTCACACGTACGCGGGATTTCGCTGAGGGGTTTGGCGAAGTCTTTGCTGAATGCTGTGATGAGCTTGTGCTATTATCGATCTACCCGGCCCGGGAAGAGCCGATCAAGGGTGTTACCAGTGAATTAATTGCGAATGCAGCCCGCGAACACGGCCTGAACGGGCTATATAAGGTTGATACGCCAGAGGAAATACCGAATATTCTCAGCAATATAGTACGAACTGGTGATGTTATATTGACGATCGGCGCCGGCACCATAACCTCGGCAGCACCAAAAATTTTAGAGATGGTGCAAAGCGAAACCGCGCACGCTCCCATACTCAGCGAATGAACGAAGTCGAACAGGTCGAACACGAAGAACAAAGAGCAGAGCCTACTGCAGAAGCAGAGGTATCCGAGACTGTAGAAGCAGTGGCACCCGAGACTACAGAAGAAGTGGTATCAGAAGCTGCACAGAGGGAGCCAATGCGCGAGCGAAAAAACACTCGTCGAAAACCGCAACAGAAAAAACAGCGGGGTCGCAAGACAGCCGCATTCAAGCGCTTCATTTCGATCGGTTGGTCCGGCGCTCGTGAGCCGGTCGATACCATGTTTTGGGCCGAAGCCGAAAGCGATGGCGAGTGGATCGTTGTCACGGAGTTCGATAAGGTCCGTACCCGTAAGGAAATTCTCGATCGACTTATCGCACTCGATCCGAAGCAAGGACCGTATCTCATCGCTTTCGATTTTAACTTTAGCTTTCCCGCTCCATTCTTCGACCTCCTTAAAGAGACAGATAAGATTTCGGATTGGCGCGGACTCATCGCCCACGTTCGGGAAGATCTGAAGAAGAATGTCGAGGATGGTGTTCGCGTATGGGTCGAAAAGCTGGGCCGCTATCGCGAGTCGAAGCTCGACGAAAGCAGCCCGACCGAGAAACGCCGACGCACTCAACGCTTCGATGATTGGGGTTGGAATTTTAGCAAGAAGGGCTTGCCGCCACACGAGCAGCGCTCGTTAGCAGAGCGCTATCGCCGTACCGATTTCCCGCTTCGTAAAGTGGCCGGACCGAACCTGATGAGTACGATCCAGATCGGGTATAACCGGCTCACACGCCGCTATGAGTTTAGCGGACGCGATAGTCGTGGGCGCGGTACCCTGGTCGGTTTAGCGATGCTCGATCAATTACTGGATGCGCGACCACACGACGTTGCCATCTGGCCGATGTCGTCACCCAAGGCGGTGACGATAGTCGAAGCGTTACCCTGGCTCTACGACTCCGGTGAGCAACTCGAAGCAAGTGATGTAGCGAAGCAGCTTGCGAGCTATGAAGATTTTGGATGGGATATTCCGAATGCCGCTCGTGAATGGGCTGCGCGGAGTCCCGAAGCACAGCGAGTTCTTTTCACTCTTCTTGGCATCATCAAAACGGAGCTTCGTGCGGACCGTCGCCACCGTCCGCTGCGCGATTATAACCGAGCGATCTATGACGATCCGCAGATACAACTCGAAGGTTGGATCTATGGACTCGGCTACCGTCCACCGGAACATCATGCCGAGGCTTCTTCGGAAGAGATTTCTTCCACTGAAGAAGCACTGGTCACCGAAGAACAACCCGTTGAAGCAGAAGCTACAGTAGAATAGTCTCACAAGACGCCGCCACTTTGTCGCGAGCGGATTCTCACCGCTTTACTCACTAATTCCATTTTTCAACGACCGCAAAGCTTACGGCTTTGCGCTCCGTTGCATTTATAAGAATGTACGGAACGCAACAGTGGAGAAATAAACAAGAATGAAATTTATCATTCAGCCGCCACCTGAGCGAAAAGAGTATGTCAATTTACCGGCGCGAGAACCGGACGATCTCGCACGCCAGTATCTTGGTGCGGAAAAAGCGGGCAAGGCGAAGGAGCGCGAATTGCTCGGCAAGCCAAAGCAGCAGACGCCGGAAGAAGAGAGCGCTCAGCCGCCGCTAAATAAGCGTGATGTTCTTGCCGACTTCCTCTCCGATAAAGAGCATGAAGAACAACCGGTTGCAGAGGGAGAAGAGACCTCATGGAAGCATACCCGGTGGGGCGGCGTACTATTCCTTGCCGTTATCGGGCTTCTGGGGGCGATCTGGTATATGGCATCGCGCTCAGAGAAAGCACTTCCGCTGGCGTTAGTAAAAGTAGAGGGTGCTAAGCTTCTTACAAGCGAAGAGGTACTTACGCTCGCAGCTATCGACCGCAGCCAACCGTTTTATAAGATCGATCTGAAACCGATCGAACAGCGATTGCTTCGGCATTCCTTCATCCGTCATGCACATGTTCGGCGTGAGTCGAATCCAGAAACACTCGTCCTTTCCATCGAAGAGCGGCAGCCGATCGCAATGCTTCGCTCGGATGTGTCCGGCGAAACGTACATCATCGATGCGGATGGATTGCTGCTTAGGCCCAAGCTCATTGCCGGTCTTCGTGATCCGGCTCGGCTCCTGCAGGTGCCACTGCTTAGCGGTGTAAACGAACGCGATACGGCGGGATACCGGGCGATGGCGCAGATGGTTTCGATGATCTCTTCGCTCGACTCGGGAGCATTAAGGAGTGCTGTGGGTGAACTACATCGTACGCCTACCGGCGCCTATGTGATCTACACGACGGAAACACAGACCCCGATCTTTATTGGCTCGCCGTTCGATAAGCCGTTCAAAACAGCGATCGAAGAGCAAACACAGTCAGCAGCGGAGAAGGCAAAAGAGGCCAGTACGCCGCTCTTTAATCGACAACTCGCGTTGCTCGCGAAGCTATGGAAGTCGAAGCTGCAGCCGCAGCTTCGCACGGGTGGTACGCTCTATGTCGACGCCCGCTTTAAGGACCAAATAATTTTGAAACCGAAAGGAAACCGCACTGCGGCGTTAGCTGCACCGGCTTCTCATACAACCGCTGACGCAATGATCAGATCATTACGCCAGCGTGCGTCTTTGTTCAACACTACTCGCTACTATTTAGCATGCAACGAACCCGAGTGAGCGACCAGCCAGTCGAATCTGGCATCGACTATTCTGCCAGCGGTTACGCCACGCCAATGAATTCTGCCCCGATGATTGGCGTACCCAGCGCGCTGGGTGCAGGAAGGATCATTGTGGGGCTGGATGTCGGCACGACGAAAGTCTGCGCCATCGTCGCGGCAATTTCACTACAAGAGCCGCATACCATGACCATCCTCGGCGTAGGACACGCACCAGCGGATGGACTCTCGCGTGGTGTGGTCACCAATATTGAAAAGACCGTACGCTCGATCGAGCGCGCAATCGCTGAGGCCGAAGCCCAGAGCGGAGTAAAGATCCGCGAGGTGGTGGTCGGCATCGCGGGCGATCATATCCAATCGTTTCAGTCGCGCGGTGTAGTAACGATCTCGAATCTCGATCGGACGATCACGCAAGATGATGTCGATCGGCTGATCGAGGATACAAAGAAAGTTCATCTACCGATGGACCGCAAGATACTCCACGTGATCCCGCAGGAGTTCATTGTCGATGGGCAGGATGGTATCTACGAACCGATCGGAATGTCCGGTGTACGACTGGAAGCAAGCGTACATATTATCAACGGACTGGTAACGGCCGTACAGAATATTCATAACTGCGTCGAACGTGCCGGACTTCGCGTCCGGGACATCGTTCTTGAACCACTTGCTTCGAGCTATGCAGTACTCGATGATGAAGAGAAAGAAGTGGGTGTAGCGCTTGTCGATATCGGCGGTGGCACGACGGACATCGCTGTGTTCGAAGAACGCACGATCCGTCATACGGCAGTCATTGGGATTGCAGGCCAAAAAGTAACGGACGATATTCGAAAGGGACTTGGAATACTCGGTGACCAGGCCGAGCGGTTAAAACGCGAATATGGATGTGCCGTCGTATCGCATATTCTGCGCGACGAAGTAATTCAGCTCCCAGGTCTTGCGGGACGTAAACCGCGCGAAATTCCGAAGTCGGTGCTTGCGCGAGTTATTCAACCGCGTATGGAAGAGATTCTCGAATTTGCACTCGCGGAGATCAAGCGTTCCGGTTATGCACGTCATCTCTCTGCAGGTGTCGTCCTCACCGGTGGCGGCTCGATGACGAATGGCACTCGCGAACTTGCTGAAGAGATATTCCAGATGCCCGTCAAGATCGGTATGCCGATGGGCTTTGGCGCCGGACTCGTAAAAGAGGTCGAATCGCCAGTCTTCTCGACAGCGGTCGGCCTTGTTCTCTACGCTTTTAAACATCATTCGCCGGCGCAGTATATCGAAGAAGCACCGGCGGTCAATTACGACGAACCGACTACGGAGATACACGAAGACGATCCTATGCGCGGGGGCGCCGGGTCGATCTTCTCTCGTATGAAGGAATGGTTCGAGCAACTCTAATCACGATTTTTTCTAACTCAGTCCTATGATAGAACTCGACACGAAACAAGAATACGGTGCGAAGATCCGGATCGTCGGAATTGGTGGTGGCGGATCGAACGCAGTAAATTCGATGATCAACAAAGGTCTCGAAGGCGTCGAATTTTGCGTTCTCAACACCGACCAGCAAGCACTGGAAAAAAGCAATGCACCGATCAAATTACAGATCGGCAAGAACTTAACACGGGGCCTCGGCGCCGGAGCCGATCCGGAAGTTGGCCGTAAAGCGGTCGAAGAAGATCGCGAAGAGATCGGGCGTATGCTCGCAGGCAGTGACATGGTCTTTGTCACGGCCGGTATGGGCGGTGGCACTGGCACCGGTGGCGCCGGAATGGTAGCTGGCATTGCCAAGTCCGTCGGCGCTTTGGTCGTCGGTATTGTTACTCGTCCATTCCACTTCGAAGGTAAACGCCGTTCGAAGCAGGCGGAAGAAGGTATCGAGGAATTGCGCCGCAATGTCGACACACTGATCGTCATTCCGAATCAGAAACTGCTCGCACTCGTCGAAACCAATACTTCCTTTTTGGATGGCTTCTCGCTTGCCAATCAGGTATTATATAATGCAACGCGAGGTATCAGCGAGCTCATCACACGGCACGGCTACATCAACGTCGACTTTGCCGACGTGCGTACCGTTATGCGCGAGATGGGCGATGCACTTATGGGATCGGGTCTGGGGCGCGGAGATCATCGCGCTACACTGGCTGCGGAGCAAGCTATTTCGTCTCCGTTACTCGAGGGTGTAAAGATCCAGGGCGCGCAAGGCGTGCTCGTGAATATCACGGGTGGCCGCTCGATGTCGCTGCTCGAAGTGAGCGAAGCTACGCAGATCATTCACGATGCTGCTGGCGACGATGCGAACATCATCTTTGGCGCAGTGCTCGATGACTCGATGGAAGACGAGATCATGGTCACGGTTATCGCGACCGGCTTTAATTCTCGTCCGAAGTATACGGGGCTTAGCCTCCATGGTGAAGTGCCGAGAAACAATTCGATACAGCAGGAGGCCGCAAAACCGCGGGTCGAGCGTATCACTCAACCAATGGAGGAGCCGGCCTACGGCGGACAGGCGCTCCGTGAAACCACTATGGATGCGCATGATGACGAAGAGGAAATCCCACTTCCGAAGATCGAGCGCATGTACAAACCGCGCGGAACACTCACAGAGAAGGACCGTCGCGAAACATACGAGCGTGGATCGGTCGATCTCGTGGCTCGTAGCGGAGCAGCGATCCGTAGCAATGCCGAGCACGTCGGCAATATCGCGCGGCTTACGCCTAAGAGCGATACGAAGCACGTACCATCAGGACCGCGTGACCTGAAGGACTTCGATCAGCCGGCATATCTTCGCCGCGGCATTACGCTTCCGCCGATCGAAGAGACCGAGGATGAGCAGCAGGTAGTCGCTGAACCGGCGCGACCGGAGCGGCGCGAAGAATCGCCGCGCAACCGCGACGATCGTCCAGCATTCCTCAAGCGCATCATGGACTGATCCGGTCCAATGGGTAGCTGTGACCTTCACGGTCCGGCTCTGTAGCCGTGACCTTTAGGTCACAGCGAAATAAAAGTCAATGGTAGCCGTGACCTTTAGGTCACGGCGAATAATGGCAAAATAAAAGTAGGGGCAGATAAGACGAGCGATCGTCTCATCATAGCGGGCCGCATTCCAAGGCTGGGTGCGGCCCGTTATATTTTGTGCGTCAATGACCATATAAAGCCGTTCGGAACTTCCGCATAGGTGCCTATGTGTTCACCTAGCGGAAAATTGCGAAGTACAGGCTGCCGAATCATACGCCGAAGGCAAGAAATATGAACCAATTCATAATCGTGGAATTCAGCGAAATTTCCATAGCAATTATGAATATTAAACGAACACACGCAATATTGCCAACTATTGCTGCGAGTACGTGAGCGTTGAAAGAGCATCGAATGAGTGGCGAGTCATGCTTTTCTCCGTATTTTTGAGAGACTTATAATCTCGACCCATTTATGTCAGCAATCGGACCAGCCGCCATCCTGATCGTTGTAGCGGCGCTATTTTTCCTGATCCTTTTCCTCTACTTCATTCCACTCGGCTTGTGGATCACAGCCCTTTCGAGCGGAGTACACGTTCGCATTTTTTCGGATCTCGTCGGAATGCGCTTACGCAAAGTGCCGCCGGACGTCATTATACGGAGTAAGATCACAGCGCTCAAAGCCGGTATTCCGGTCGATCTGCCGAAGCTCGAAGCGCATTACCTCGCGGGTGGTAATGTACCTCGCGTAGTGAACGCTCTCATCAGCGGTGCCAAAGCGAATATCGATCTCGATTTCAATCGTGCCGCCGCAATCGATCTTGCGGGTCGAGATGTGCTCGAAGCCGTTAAGCTTTCGGTCACACCGAAGGTGATCGAAACGCAGCAGGTGCCGGCAGTGGCGAAGAATGGTATTCAGGTTCGAGTCGTGGCGCGCGTTACGGTCCGTGCCAATATCGAACGCCTCGTTGGTGGCGCCGGTGAAGCAACGATCCTGGCGCGTGTCGGCGAAGGCATTGTTACGACGATCGGTACATCGGAATCCCATAAAGATGTGCTCGAGCATCCGGATCGCATTTCGAAAGTTGTGCTCGATAAAGGACTCGATGCTGGTACTGCATTTGAAATCCTTTCGATCGATATTGCGGACGTATTTATTGGTGATAACATCGGTGCCAAACTGCAGAGCGATCAGGCCGAAGCGGAGTTAAAGATCGCGCGGGCGAGAGCGGAAGAACGTCGAGCGGCTGCGGTTGCAACTGAGCAGGAAATGAAAGCCCGCGTACAGGAAATGCGCGCAAAGCTTGTCGAAGCAGAAGCACAAATTCCAATGGCGATCGCCGAAGCATTCCGCTCCGGTCATCTCGGAGTACTCGATTATTACAATCTGCAGAACATACAGGCTGACACCAATATGCGGAAGTCTATCGCGGAAGGCGGTACGCCAGATAGCGGTACGACACCGGCAGCCGGCGCAACGCAGAGCACTTCGTAAAAATTAAGAATGATGAATTATGGAAGTCTATGGTTTAGGTAGCTCGTAATTCATCATTCAAATTTATCCTTGTTAATACGCTCTATTTCGGGACTTCGCGGCACGATCGGAGAGGACGATAATGGTCTCTCCGCGGAAGTGGTCGCTCGTTACGCTGCCAGCTTCGCACAGTATCATGATTTCAAAGGTACCATTGCCGTAGGGTATGATGGCCGGCTTGGCGGAGCACTATTTTATGAGGTCTGCCGACAAACGCTTGCAATGTGCGGTTGCGATGTTCTCGCTCTGGGGGTTGTGCCAACTCCCACCGTGCAAATGGCTGTCGAACTTGGGGCGGAAGTCGTCGGAGGAATATGCATAACCGCGAGCCATAATCCGAGCGAGTGGAATGGAATGAAGTTCGTCGCGCAAACGGGGCTTTTCCTGGATGCGGAAGAGAATCGCACGCTGTGGGATATCGTCGATACCGGCAAGCCTCAGCCGGTGCCGGTCGTAGAGTTCGGTGATATTCTCGATGCCCGCGATCTTGTAGACGATCACATCCAAGCGGTGCTCGATATTCCATTTGTCGATCGAGAGAAGATCGCCTCCAGAAATTTTCGGGTAGTACTCGATTGCGTTAATGCATCCGGTTCACTTATTCATCCGCGCTTACTTCATAGCCTTGGCGTTGCGGACGTGGTTGAACTATCATGTGACGCCTCTGGCATTTTTCCTCACAGACCGGAGCCAATACCTGAAAATCTAACATCGCTCAAAGAAGCGATCCTTCGCGAAAAAGCTGATCTCGGAATCGTAGTTGATCCCGATGCGGATCGTCTCGTTATGATAATGGAGAACGGCGAGCCGTTTATCGAGGAGAATACAATAGCCCTTTGCGCGGAGCATGTGCTAAAGCATTCGCCAAAAGGCCAGACGGTCGTGGTAAATCTTTCGACCACTCGAGCAATCGAGGACATCGCTACCAACTATGATGCTAGAGTGATCCGTACTCCGGTTGGCGAGATCAACGTCGCTAAAAAGATGCGAGATGTCGGTGCCATTATTGGTGGTGAGGGATCGGGTGGAGTTATCCTGCCTTCTGTACATCTGGGTCGCGATTCGCTCGTTGGTGTTGCTCTTGCGCTTTCGGCGTTGGCAGAATTTGGCGGACCGATTTCTCAGAAACGCAAAGAGCTACCTCAATATGAGATCGTAAAATCGAAGATCGCGCTTACAAATGCTGAACAGGTTAATTCGGTTTTGTCCGATCTCTCAAATAAATTTGCTGGTAAGGCGAAAAGTATAAATCGCGAAGACGGCATCCGATTCGATTTTGATAATTCCTGGCTACAAGCCCGTGCTAGTAATACGGAGCCCATCATTCGAATTATCGCAGAAGCACCCACCACGGAAGAAGCGAAGTCATTAATTGCCGCGTGCAACTCTTAGTAAATATGAGGGTTCTTATAGGGCGATGTCTTCTACATGAGATGAAAAAGCTCGTCCTTTTAAGTGCCTTTTTGATCGTTGGCTGTCGTAGCGGCATTAATGACCCCACGCTGAAGCCACAAGGGTACATGCATATAATGCTCGATGGGAAGGCTTATGATGCCGATCAGGATCCTCACTATTATGGAGCGATTGGTCATGGACAATACGTTAATTTTGATGCGCACTTCTCTTCCAGACCGTTTCCATTCTCGTTGGGTATTGGCTGCCCCGGTGAAGATAGCTTGATGACCTATTACAAGGGCGAGACACGATATCGAGATATTTGGTGTGCGATAGGGCTGGAGAATGTTTGGCCAGGTCTCGAGTATGGCGCCAATTCCGGCACCGTCACGATGACTGCAATTGCTAAGGATAGCATTAGTGGCTATTTCGGATTTCACCTTATTGGAAATGACTCGAGTGAGCATACTTTGACAGGCTCCTTCACGTGTGTCGCTCCCTGATTTTTACCTGTGAACCATTGCGCCACTTGCCTGATTAACGGTCATAGTGAGAAAATTTTTAGGCCCCGAGCCGTATCAACAATCAGAAGACGATAAGCGCGTTCAGCAAGAATTACGCTCGCTTGGCAAATTGCCGAAGCATATTGCCGTCATCATGGATGGCAACGGCCGGTGGGCGGAAGAACGCGGTCTGCCTCGAGCGGCAGGACATCAGGCCGGCATTGCAAGTCTTCGCGATGTGACGCGCTCATCGCGAGAACTTGGTATCGACTTCCTCACCGTCTATGCGTTTTCGACCGAGAACTGGCGTCGTCCACAACGCGAAGTCTCAATGCTCTTCCGATTGCTCGTTAAGATGTTGCGAGAAGAGTTGCAAGAGATGCTGCAGAATGGTGTCCGGCTAAAAACAATTGGCCAGACCTCACTTCTTCCCAAGCTCGTGCAACAAGAGCTTTCAAGCGCGATCGAGCGAACAGCTAATAATAAAGGCTTGACTCTTACGCTTGCTCTCAGCTACTCCGGACGATGGGATCTCGTGCGTGCGATGCAATCAATTGCACTCGAGGTCCGTAGCGGAAAAATTTCTCCGGAAGATATTTCTGAAGAGACGATCCATCAAGCACTTACAACCAACGATCTTCCCGATCCCGATCTGCTTATTCGCACTTCCGGCGAACTTCGACTTTCAAATTTTCTCCTTTGGGAATTAGCCTATAGCGAGCTTCATATTACAAAAACGCTTTGGCCGGATTTCCGCCGTGAGCATCTTTACGAAGCTGTTCGCGAGTATCAAAAACGCGAACGCCGCTTCGGGCTCACTGGCGCTCAGCTAAAAAATGCTCATACTTCCAGTGATATCGAGCTTCCACCGGAGCAAAAGTCCTACGTTGATAAAGTGATCTCCGCGATCACTCGTGGTGGCAAAAAGTAATTTGCTTATATGGTCCTTGTAAACTTCACCTTCAATTCCAGAATTCTTCCGTCGCTTAAATCCTTCTAAATCCTGCGAATCAATCCTGACAATCGTTGTGATCCGGTAAATCGTGGTCGATTTTTACGCTGAATTTCCTCGTCTGCTGCGCTCGTTCCTCGAGTATCTCGAGCACGAACGTGAGGCCAGTTCGAAGACCATCGAAGCCTACGAGGGAGATCTCGTCGACCTGTACCGCATTCTTAAATCGGAGCATCTCGTGCTCGAAGGCACGCACGACGATCTCTACGTCCTCCGCCGATATCTCGCCATCCTTTCGCAACAGCAGACTGCTACCAACCACCGCATCAAAGCTAGCTCCATCGGGCGTAAACTCGCGGCGGTTCGATCGTTCGTCAAATTTCTCGTCAAGCGGGGTGTCTTCGAGTTCAATGCTGCACGACTTCTCAAAACGCCGAAGGCCGAGAAGCGCCTGCCCAACGTCGCGAGTGAACGCGCGATGGCAGAAGTACTTTCGAAGCAGCCAACCTCTAACCACCCCGCGACTCCCGCCGTGGAGAAGCAGGGGAGTGGTAAAGCAAAGCGGCTTCGAACCCGTCTCGAAGAGCTACGCGATCTCGCCGTCATCGAACTCCTCTACTCCAGCGGACTCCGTCGCTCCGAGCTTTGCTCGATCGACCTCACCGAGCTTGACCTCAAGGCTCGCACTGTTCGCGTATTGGGTAAAGGCTCCAAACAGCGTATTGTACCGATCGGCACTAAGGCCGCCGAGGCCATCAAGCTTTACCTTGCCGAGCTTTCCCGTACTCACTCTTCCGAGCGGGGCCAGGGGGTGGAGGATCCCACAGCTCTCTTCCTTCTCAAGAACGGTAAGCGACTCACTCCCCGCATGGTCTACCACATCGTCCAGCGAGCATTTGGGGAGGTACCCGATATCCCCCGAGCTCATCCCCACATGCTGCGGCACACCGCAGCCACTCACTTGCTCGATCATGGCGCCGATCTCCGCGCCGTCAAGGATATTCTCGGACATGAATCGCTCCGGACCACCCAGCGATACACCCACCTTACCGTCGACCGCCTCAAGAAGGTCTACGACCAAGCTCATCCGCGATCCGGAAAACCGTAGGGGAAAGGGTAAGGGGTAAAGTCTGAAATTGCTTTACCCCTTACCCTCTACCCTCAAACCACCGGTAATTTTCCATCATTAAATCTCATCTCAGGTGTTACATTTTCCAGACTTTGGCAGTATATTAGAAGCGTAAGCCTTTAGCATCTAATTGCCATTTTTATGGTCGGGATTTCGGGCTTAAAAGAATCGACCACGATTCGAGGATTGCCGGCGATGCGACGCTCTTTCGACCGCACCGCTAACCATCTATCCCTCACGACGCTGCTCCTCGGCGAGCGGGCAAAACCCGGCTGCCCCGACCTTTTTCCCTATAGTACTATGACTACCAGAATTCAAGTCCGCCACGAGGCGGCGAGCGAACGCATTCAAAAGTACATCACTACCGAATTCGATCACATCATCCAGCGGTTCAACGAGAGCGCTGACACCCGCCCATACGTCATTAGCGCCGAATTCATCGTCGATCAGGAGGGGTCGAACGGACACCTGAAGACCTTCGAGGCTATCGTGAAGGTCCCGGGCGATACGCTCACCGTGAAGGAGCGTGACCCCGAGGCCCACAAGGCCGTCGATGCCGCGATGAAGGTTCTCGAAAAGCTCCTCAAACGCCACAAGGAGACCTACCTCAAGCCCGGCAACCTCATTCGACACCAGGCCGACCGGGCCGCGGGAGCCGGGCAGATATGAAGTATGAAATATGAAGTATGAAACGGACCGGCGGTAGCCGGTCTTTTTTTGCCCGTTTTGTAAAAATGCTAGAGAGAATTGAGTTTTGTTTTCATAAATGACGTCAGATAGAAAGAAATATCAAAATTCTATGTTTTTGTTTTTTGTTACGATTCATTAATTGCCAAGAGAAAACAGGCGCCCAAACCGAGTTCCCGGAAGTTAGGAAATTTGTAATATATGGACGTTGGACAATTACGAATTACAAATTACGAATTACGAGTTTTCTTTCGTGGAAGCGGTAGGGGATTGCAATCGGAGATTGCGAGTACGCGAACGTCGTGCGGTAAACATTTTTCTCCGAAAATATGTAAATGTCGGCATGCTTGGAGCATTCTCATCGCTGCCGCACGACCCTCGCAAACTCGAAGCGCTTTGCCGCGAGTATCACGTGAAGCGGCTGGCTGTCTTCGGATCGTACCTGCGCGGCGATGCCAAGCCTGAGAGCGATCTCGACCTCCTTGTTGAATTCGAACCGCAGGCGCGGATCGGACTCTTTAAGTTTGTAGATCTTCAACGCAAGTTAGAAGACATTTTTGGTAAGACGGTCGATCTGAATTCTGCTGGATTCCTCAACAAAACTTTCCGTGAGGATGTGAAGCAACATGCCCAACCTATCTACGCGCGATAATGACCTCTGGAATAATTCGTAATTTGTAATTCGTCATTCGTAATTGTCCCGGTATGGAGCACGAACTCGTTACCAAATTTAACCAGTGGCTGGAGGTGAAGAACATCACGCGTACCTGCCCGGCGTGCGGTGCCGAGCATTGGGCCGAGCCACAGCAAGTGATCGCGCCGAAGCGATTTACCGGATTCCTCTGGGATGCCAAAGATCCTCAGCCGACGATCGAGACCGTGTGCCCGAACTGCGGCTACACCGCCTATTTCCGATTGAAGTCGATGGGCATCGCGTGGCCGCCGTTTAGGTGAGGCTGACAGCCGTTCTCAACCACACGAGAGCATTCCTGTCGCTAAGTTACACAAGATTTAATAAGATTAGTAGACTGCTGTAAAGGCATCCACTGTCTGTTCCCATAACAGTCTCCCTCGAAAGTTATTCGAATTTATTTGATATTGACCGTTTCCGTTTGTTTGTCCTCCTGCCGCAAAGTATGGATTTGGATAAGGTGTCAACTGATAAGGGAAAGGATCATTTACGATGACATCAAGCGAGCCATCATCGTATTTGATGTAACCAATAATCAGTGTGGCATGCTGTGCGGTAGGGCCTACAATGTATCCATCGGGATTGATTCCAGCTTCGATAGGACTGCCGGCATCGATTTGAGCCATAATTTGATCGTCGCCTAGAGACGATTCGTAGGCATTATATGTAATCGTGCTGGGACCAACTCCTCCGTTCAAGGCTTTCGCTGTCGCAGGATAATAACTATAGACGCGCAATATATCGTCGAGCGATTGGGCGGCATTATTACGGCAAAGGTAACAGTTCGAATAACAGGCAGTGTTCTGAAAATACCAACCAACGATGCCGCACTGGTAATCACCAGCGGGATTAACTGTGCCAACATGATTGAATTGAAGCACCATTTGGCAAACGCTAACCCAACACCATTCTGGTGTTTCTTGATATTGCTCCTGAATGGGCAAGGAATATTGCTTTACCGGCTTGGGTGTCGGATCACAGCCGAAATTTGCAAGCAATAAGACAAGTAAACTGTAAAGATAGAAATTCTCGTTAAAAGATGATCTAAGGACTAGGGACATGAGCGTTTTCATAGGATTTAGACAAAAGATTAAACGACTGTTCCATCTCATAAGCGACAACTCCGGACCGCAAATATATACATCGAGAAAAGGCCAGATCCCAAAAGTCTCCAAATTTTTATAGGTGTAACCGTAGTCGTAATGGCCGTTTCGAATTGCAGTCGATGGGAGTTGCGTGGCCGCCGTTTAAATTAGCGGCTTGTTTGTGGCTAATTGAACAAAACTCCTCTACAAGAGGTGAACATTGGGGCATTACGCAATCGGCCACTTTCAAAACAAATCAAGCTTCAATGCAATCACTAGTCCATACTTGTCGGGACGTTCTCTTTTTCCCAAGACTAATTTAAGTGCCAGCGATAGATAAATGTGTTACGCGTCCATAACCTTATATATCACGTTAGCAGGACAAAACTCCGGAAAGAAAAGCCGCACTTTACACTCATGTTTCTTCGGTTGGAGTTGGAGTCTGAATACGGGTCTTCACACGAGCTTCGTACCGATTGCCGGTCTGCTTGCTTTCCAAAAAACTATCCATAAGCAGCTTAATCACGACATCGATATCTGCGAGGGTGGTGATCTGAACACGACCACCCACAATTTTTAGCTCTATACCATTCCGCTTCGCGACATTGGCCATCTTCTTAATACGCTCTGGTGAAAGCTTGTGATAATCTTCAAGTTGTGCTAACTTTGCAAGCTTCCTAATAAGGGTGCTACTCCGTTCGACTTCGTCTCTTAAAAGGTCAGTGCCCTGAATATAACCATCTGCGTTAAGCTCATCTATGATGCCGACAGCACTCGCTTTGAACTCTTCTTCCATTCCAACCATCTGCTCAAACCTAGCCTTTTCAAATACGAAAAATTGGTCTGCAAGGTAGAGGCAATCAATTCGCTTGTCAAGGGTAATAGCTTGACCTTCGAATCTTTCCAGCCTTGTGTTCCGTGTGTCGAAATACGCGAGGAACGAGCGAAGACCAGTTGCATTCTCACTCTCTTCAACGACAACCTTGTTTGAGAAAAGCTTGCGGAAGGTGTATGCCGTTGGGGTGGTGGGACTTTGAATAGCGATACAATAAGCCCATAACTTCCCAGTTACTTCTTCTAGGCTTTTAATTTGAGGCACATCAACCCCTGCGGCTAACTGAACATTCAGTATCTTGCAGAATGCGTTAGTGGAAGTGGCGGCATAAGTGTAAAGAGTCGGAAGTTCGTCTCCAAGGACGTCGTATTCTTTCACTTCAACATCAGTGGATTCGATCACCCCTCGTAGCTGTCGCCTTAATACAGTGAGAAGATACTGCTGAAGATCAGTATCTATCTCGACCTGAAGAGCGGTGAACTCGTATTTGTCAAGCATCTTTCGATGACTTGGTACACCTTCCTTTAATTGCCGAGTAATCAGAAAAAAGCGAAGATGATGTGTTTCACTGCTATCAAGTTCAGTGAGGAAATCAAGAAGACTAGGTGGTAGCTTGTTCTCCATTTACAGCAAAATATAGTTTTTGACCAATTTTTCGAAGAAGAATTTTATCGCCCTCTTCGAGGAAACGTTCTCGAATGATAACCGTCCCTGATTTGAGCTTTGGCTGAGAAGCGGGCGGGTTGGCTAATGTATCATCAAAATCAACCTCATAAAGAGAATATCGAAGATTTAACACAGGATTAATTAGTATCAGGGAGGAATTAACATATATAAAGTAAATAACGATTAGGAGAATTCCTATGGAGAGAGTGTCATAGAGCTGAGTGTAGTCTTGGAAGAGAAATGGAATGATATAAGTGCCAATGTAGCTAATGGCTTCACTATTCTTATTCCTTATGTCAACGACTATGGCAAGTACACCATTAGACTTCGTTGCTCTTTTCATCCTGTAAACAAAAATCAAGAGGCCGGTTGCGCCAGTGATGCCAACAAACAAAAGAATTGAGCTTAACCCGAACCGCGAAAGCCAAATTGCGAAGGAAGCAATTGATATTCCTCCCCAGTGAAGGTATTGGGAATTGTCTGAGACCTGCTTTAATACCATTAGCAGGAATAGGGGACTGTACGATGTCGCAAAAAGTGAGTAGCGGGGAGCGTGTCGTAAGACGTTTGTTCGTTTTCGCCTCATACCAAGGAGAACTCAAGGCAGAAGTTTACGCAATTCAGTCTCAATCACTTCTTGTGTTTTGGTGTTGGGCTTTTGCTTTTCAGCCCATTTGCGTCCCGGATGAATAACATCCCAAAGTGATCGCTGGCCTTCATATCTTCCACTCCCGGGATCATGATTACCAAACCCATCAAGATAGCGATTCCATAGAGGTGAGAATTGCTCTATCAGCAAGGTTTCTCCCAGCGGAATCCATATATCCTCAACGACCAAGTATCGGCAGCAGAAGTCATCAACTCTTAGGTTCGTTGTCTGCCGGATCGACTCCGCATGCTCATCAAGACGCTTATATAACGCCCGACCGAGATAGGGTCCGAGTATTCCACCCTTTCTGGCCCCTTTTGGAACAGCCTTTCCAACATATATTGGCGCACCATATTGATTTTTGCGATTCTTTTCACTGATGCGCTCGTACAGGGGAAAGTACCCTTCATAATAGAGAGCATAGATGCCTGCCCCGGAAAAAATCTCTGTCGGTGGCAGCTTCTCTACAGGACGCGTAAGCAGAGCCTCGGCAATACTTTCGCCGAGATTAAGTTTGTCGAGGGGGTTATACGGTTGCTCTTGGCGCATACCAGGGATCAAGACATGACTTAACGCTTTCAGCGACAATCTGAGCTAGCCCTACGGGCACAGCATTTCCAAGTTGCCGCATTATTTCACTCCAAGACCCATGAAACAAGTACTCGTCGGGAAACATTTGCAGCCGAGCGGCTTCACGTACAGTAAAGTAACGTATCCTTCCTCTCTCATCAACCAGCATGTTTTCTCCGCCGGGTACACCATGATCACCAGCCTTCAGCGCCTTAGCGGGAAGATCAATTGGGCTACCAGTGTGGCCAGAATAGCTGCGAGCACCCGGTATTAACAGGTGATTCGAAATGCTCTCATATCCCTCGGGGCGTGGTTCCGGCAAGTCACCGATAGCGTCGCGAACTGTTCTCCAGGGTAGCTTTCCATCATCTTCTAACTCCATTGCCTTTCGTGTCGGCTTAGGCGGCCGCCTACGTTTGGCAACCTTATGTCGTTCCCAATACTCCCCGGTAATCCACTGCTCTCGCCAAAGCGCTGTGGCGCTATGTGTTGGATTTGGAAAAGCCCACTCGAGACCTAGATCGTGTCTAAATCCGACTATTATTATCCGTTCGCGTTTTTGAGGAACGCCATAATCGGCGGCGTTCAGGACACGAAACACTACGTTGTAATCCGTCCGCTTACTAGCAGTAAGTGCTTTCTCAAGTCGAGTGAGATGTCCAAGCCATTCCTCGTTCGAACGGCGTTCGATCATAGGATAACTTAACTGTAGCAAAATATATTGGAGGTATTTCGTGAACGCTGTTCGTGCAAGTCCTCTTACATTCTCGATCACGAAAGCCCTTGGACGTACTTCTCGTATCGCCCGAACCGTTTCAGGAAACATATCTCTTGGATCGAGAAATGCACGGTGCTTTCCCCCAAGCGAGAAGGGCTGACATGGTGGTCCTCCACTTACTAAGTCAATGCGGCCCGCATATTCGGAATAATCGATCTCGCGTACATCACGTTGAAGAATTAGCCAATCCTTCATATCTCGAACACTGCGGTCACGATTGACGCGTAATGTATCGCAGGCGTGCTTATCCCATTCGATAACCGCCTTCGGCTTAAACCCAGCATGAGAGAACCCAAGCGATAGACCTCCAGCACCTGCGAAGAGTTCTATCGAATGGCGCTCAACCGAGAAATTTTTTAACTCTCTTTTCGACACGTTCGGTACTCACTAATTCACATTCCCAAATTACAAGACTCGACCAGCCCAGGCGCTTTAGTTCTAGCAGGGTGGCCTTATCGCGAACTGCGTTCGCTTCTAGCTTTGGTACCCAAAAATCAAGCTTTGACTTCGGCCACCTAGCGTTCTTGCAGCCTTCATGTCGGTGCCAAAAGCACCCATGTAAAAAAATAACTTTATTTTTCGAGTGAAATGTAAGATCCGGCTTTCCCGGAAGCTTGGTGACGTTGAGTCGATACCGGTAGCCCATCGAACTCACTATCCTTCTTAGTTTCATCTCTGGCTTGGTGGCTTTGCTCTTGACAAGTCCCATCCTTTTGCTGCGTTCCGCTGGGGAAAGAGTATCGACCATTGATGGCCGTAACCAGCAAAACTCTCGCATAGGTGCCCATTACCTTGTTGGTAATATACTAATAATTTTGCTCCTGCAAAAATAGATCAAGACATTCGTTAAGGTCATAGTGCCTGCCGCTATTCTCCAGAAATTATGCATTCTCGCCATTGCCTGAATGCAAATCTGATAAGAGCCGAGTACTACTTCCCGGGTTAATGGTCAAATACTTCGAAGAGCGTTAGAATTCTGCTCGACCAGCCGAATTTCTTGCTCCGTTCAGAATGACGCGAGTCGCTCTCTGCATCGACCCGCTACCCTTTACCCAATCCACTACCGACCCGGTCGTTGCGGACGCTGGGTCGGTTGCTGTCCCGAAGATGGCTGCTGCCGGGGCGCTTCGTTGCGCGGTTGTTGAGTCGGCTGTTGCCGTGGTGGTGGTTGAGTCCGCTCGGCCGGCTGCCTCGGAGGAGGAGGTGTGCGCTGCTGCTCCGGCCGTTGCGGCTGCGGATTGCTCTGAGGTGGATAGCTCCTCTCGGGAGGATTGCTCCGCGGTGGCGGCATAGTCCGTGGTCCCGGTTCATGCGGACGAGAAGGTCGCGGCGGGATCGGCGGCGGTGCCGGTGGATGATGTGGCGGATACGGTCGCGGCCAATGCGGTCCATGATGATGCGGCGGCCAGACAGGCCCAATCCTCCAGGGCCACCACCACCAACGCCACCATAGCCCGCGCAGGAATCTTCGATGCTCGTGATAGAGATCGATGCGTATCACGATATCACGTTGCCACGGATCCAGGTACGCATCATAGAGCGGATCGTATGCGAGCATGTGAGAAGCATAGCGTTGTTGGAGCGCGGCTTCCTGCTCCTCGGTCGCGTCGGGATGGGAGGCGAGCCAGCTTTCGAGCACGGCTCGATCGCGTGTGGCTTCGTCGTCCTGTTGCAGCATGAGCTCACGAATGCGGGCGGCTTGCGCTTCGGTGAGATGAAGCGAGTCGCGCCAAAGAGCGAGCTCCGCATCGACGCGCTGTTCGCGTGTGGCAAGCGTTTCCCGCTCGGGCGCTTCCTGCGCGGGCGCTATATTGGGCACGAGCGCAACCAAAGAGAGTGTGGTTGCGCAAAGAGCGATAGAGCAAACGAGTGAGAGAATGAAGCGAGTCTTCATAACCAGTGATGAACGGTGGCGCATGAGCGGGTGTCCTCGTGCTATTCGTTGCCAACACCTCGGTAGCCTCCGATAGCGCGTGCTCATGCGCCACGTTCAGGAAGAGAGGGAATATCCGTGCCCCAAGCCAAATGTGGCGATTGTCGCGCGCCGCGTGCGTGTTTTCACGGAGCTGTCACGCACGGGAGTAAAGTATTTTCGGCGGTAGGGGAGAAAAATTGCCGGAGGGATTGGGAGGGCAGATCGTGGGAGAAAAAGCCTAGGTTTGAATCACAAAACCAATGCGCTTTGATTCGCTCTTTTGCGGCGAAAGAAGTTTGCGAATATCGTTGAAGAGCTCTTCGAACATCTCCTCATGGCCATCGAGCCTCGCCGATAATTTTGATTCCACTTCGTCGAGCTTGCGTGCGAGATCCTGGGTCTCGGCAAGCAACTCTCGCATTCGTACAAATGCACGAACGACGAAGATACTCATTGCCACTGCTTTTTCGCTTTGGAGCACACTTGCCGCCATGATCGCGCCATGCTCGGTAAAAGCGATCGGATTCGTGCGTCTTCCGCCCCAACTTGAGGTCACAATTTGTGACTTCAAGTTTGTAACCTCTTGATTTGTAAGGTTATACAAGAAGTCAGGAGGGAACTTGCTCGGATTTCGTCGAACCTGCTGAAGGAGCACTTTCGTAGGTACTCCGTAGATTCGAGCAAGATCGACATCGAGTATAACTCGCTTGCCTCTAACAACATGAATTAGTTCGTGGATAGAGAGTTCTTCTGAATCTTTTTTCTTTCGCGGCATAGGAGGAGGTGCCTATCTTGAAGTATGCAAAATACGAAATTATTACCCTTCCGACATCCACTTAGCCATCGAGCTTTCGCGCAAGGTGCCGCGCTTGAGCGAGCGCACTTTCATCAGGTAGAATAATATCGGTGTGACGATAAGCACGTGGATCGCGCTCGTCAGCATGCCTCCGATCATCGGTGCAGCGATGGGTTTCATCACGTCGGAGCCGGTGCCGTTGGAGAACAGAATTGGCACAAGGCCGAGCATTGCAGTGGCGACGGTCATTAGCTTGGGGCGAAGTCGCAATGCGGCGCCGTTGATCGTTGCGTCGAAAATATCTTCGCGTGTAAGCGGCTTGCCATTCGCTGCGCGCAATTTGCGGTCGAGCGCTTCGTGTAGATAGACGACCATCACGACGCCCGTTTCGGTGGCGACACCATAGAGCGCGATGAATCCCACCCACACCGCGACCGAGAGATTCATCCCGAGCAGCGCGATAAGATAGACTCCGCCGATCAAGGCGAATGGCACACTCAACATCACAACTGCCGCTTCTTTCGCATCTCGTAATGTGAAGAGAAGTAACAAGAAGATGATGAGAAAGACGAGCGGTACCATGATACGCAGTTGTGATGCCGCATGCTGTTGCTGTTCGTATTGGCCGCTCCAGGAGAGTGTATAGCCGGTGGGAATGTGCAGGTTCTTCGCTAACACCGATTTCGCTTCACCGACAAAGCTTCCCATATCGCGGCCGCGAACGTTAAGATAGACGATCGATCTGAGGAGCGCATTCTCACTCGAGATCATTGGCGGGCCATCTTTTATTTCGACCGTTGCAAGCGCACCGAGTGGCACGTATTGGATCGACGTGATGAGTGCCGGCGAAAGAAGGCTTGTACTGTTCGTTTGTGACGTCGCGAGCTTTGCAGTAGGCATCGAAGATGGTGGAGTCGGTGAAGATGCACCCATGCCGGACATACCGTCTTCTGCATTCGAAGAATTGGTTGCCACGTTTGCACCGAGCGAAGTTGAACTCGGTATAAATTGATTTTGAAACTGTGGAATTGTTATCGGAACCGGCAACTCACGTAACGCATCGACCGATTGGCGATACGCGGGCGCATAACGGACTGTAACAGGAAAACGCGCGCGGCCATCGACAACAGTGCCGGCGCTTTCACCACCAACGGCCGTCTCAATTATATTATTAATGTAGGCCGGGCTTATTCCGTAGAGGTTCGCTGCTTCCGGTCTCATCGTTATTTCGAGAAACGATCCGCCTTGTACTCGCTCTGCAGCGACATCCGCAGCGCCTGGTACACCTTTGAGTAGACTTTCAGCATCGATGGCGAGGCGTTCGAGCGTATCGAGATTATCGCCGAAAAATTTAATTCCAAGATCGGTGCGCACGCCGGTCGAGAGCATGTTAATGCGATTGATGATCGGTTGCGTCCATCCGAGTGCGACGCCTGGCATTTGAAGTTCACGGCTAAGATCGGTAATGATCTTATCCTTCGTGATACCAGGCCGCCACTTATCGCGTGGCTTGAGCAGAATGATCGTTTCGATCATCGATTGCGGGGCCGGATCCGTTGCCGTCTCGGCTTTACCTACCTTGCCCAACACTTGCTCGACTTCCGGATAGTGCTTGATGATGGCATCCTGCGCTTCGAGAATGCGAGTTGCCTCCGGCATCGAAACACTCGGCACGAGCAGCGGCATGAAGAGCAGACTGCCCTCATCCAGAGGCGGCATAAATTCGGTACCGAGATTCAAAACGATCGGTATCGCAATGAGGAGTGCGAGAGCATTGATTGCGATCGCGGTTTTGCGATGATGCAAGGCCCACCGTAAGATCGGCAGATACAGCGTTTGAAAGAATCGCGAGACCGGATTCTTCTCTTCCGGTCGCATCTTACCTTTCATGAGCAGTGTCATGAGTACAGGCACCAGTGTAATAGAGACGAGCGCGCTTGCCATGAGCGAAAACGTCTTTGTAAAGGCGAGTGGATGGAAGAGCTTTCCTTCCTCGCCCGTCAGTAAGAAGACCGGAAGAAAGCTTACGACGATGATCAGGATCGAAAAGAAGATCGGGCGGGCAACTTGTTGTGCACTGCGTACGACTACTGCTTTGTAGTCGTACTCGATCCCTTCCGTTTCCTTGCGATGTTGTGCTTCCGAGAGGTGCCGATGTGCATTCTCTAAGAGCACGATCGATGCATCGACCAATACACCGATACCGATCGCTATTCCTCCGAGCGACATAATGTTCGATGTAATACCGAACAAGCGCATGAGAATAAATGCGATAAGCACCGAGACCGGAATCTCGATAACAATACGAAGTGCACTCGGCAGGTGAAATAGGAAAAGGAGTATGACGATCGTAACAATGATCGCTTCTTCGATAAGCGTGTGTTCAAGGTTCGCAACCGATGCTTCGATAAGTTCAGAACGGTCGTACGCTGGTTGGATCGTTACGCCCTTTGGCAGGCCCGGCGCGATCTCAGCAATGCGTTCTTTTACTCGGTCGATCACATGCTTGGCATTTTCGCCTGTGCGCATGACAATAATGCCGCCAGTTACTTCACCTTCACCGTTCTTATCGAGCGAGCCGCGACGGGGAAGCGGGCCGATCGTTACGTCGGCCACATCGCCAAGATGGATTACGACGCCATTTTGTGATGTGAGTGAAATAGATCGGAATTCCTCCGGCGAAGTAAAGTAACCTTGTCCGCGTACGAAATTCTCTTTGCCATTTATTTCAACAATGCGGCCACCCACGGCGTTATTCGAACGCATTACAGCAGTGGTAATGTCGGCGTTTGTAATGCCGTATAGCTGCAGCTTGTGCGGATCGAGATTGATCTGATATTCGCGCACATAACCTCCGACCGATGCGTCTTCTGCTACACCTTCGACGGATTGCAATTGTGGTTTGATAAACCAATCCTGAATGCTGCGAAGTGTACCGAGATCGTAGCCGTTACCTTCAACGGTATACCAGAAGACATGTCCTACGCCGGTGCCGTCGGGCCCCAATTGCGTAGTAGAACCGGCGGGAAGTGTGCCTTGAACGGTTGCCAGCTTTTCGAGCACTCGAGAGCGTGCCCAATAGATGTCGACATTATCTTCGAAGATCACATAGACGAAGCTCATGCCGAACATCGAAGTTGCGCGAACCGCTTTGACTTGCGGCAGTCCTTGCAAAGCGGTGACAAGTGGAAACGTCACCTGGTCTTCCACGATCTGTGGCGATTGCCCCATGTATTGGGAAAAAACGATGACCTGATTCTCCGAGAGATCCGGAATCGCATCGAGCGGAGTTGTTGCGATCGCCCAGGCACCAAGGACTGAGATCAAGACGAACAGTCCAAGGACAATAATGCGATGGCTTGCGCTCCAGGTTACTATACGTTCGATCATCGTTGGGTGGATTTTAAAAAGCCTGTGAACGGGAGGCAAAATGAGTGGCATAACCCGCTTCCGTTTGAAGCGGGTGCTTTACTCTTTTGCGCGAAGTCGAAATGGAGCATCATTTACGAGGCAGCTTCTCTATTTTGGATATCCGCGTGACGAGATAATTACCATCTTTAGAGGACAGCGTAAAAATTACCGAGTCGCCAACTGCAAGTCCGTTAAGCATCGATGCTTTGGCTATCGGATATCTCATTCGCATCGCCATCATGATGTGTGGAATAGTATTATGCGATATATCGAGCACCTTGGCCGATGTGTCGATCCCTTTAATGAGGCCACGTCCCTTTCTGGATCTATTAGGAGTTACGATAGAATGACTATTCGTTGTACCGAAAGTTATTGCAGCGGATGCTCCGATAAGAAGGAGCGTAAGGAGTATTACTGAGGCTGTTTTCATATGTATAGGGAGTTGATTATGAAATTAAGTTGCTACTGTTTCTGGATTGCAGTGATATCAAAATTTCCATTCGGCATCCGTGTGAGGGTAAAGCGGACAGCATCGTTGATCTGTACTTGCTTTAGAAATGCAGGATCGTTTGCCTTATAAGCCATTGTCATAGCGGGCATGACGCCCGGCACATTACCATGATCGAGAGTGATGGTCTGTTTGGCCGGATCGATCGCTCGGACAGTGCCGGTGCCTTCACCGGAATTCTTATTTCCGGTCTCGCCCATATTCATACCGGCCATCGGATTATTTTTCGTGAACTGATACTCTGCATCGACTAAGAAGGCCCCTTGAGCGGCAACCTCATCGCCAGCATCGAGACCGGAGAGGATCTGATAATAATTGTCTGATGATAGTGCTCCAAGCGTTACTGAATGAGAAGTGAAATTGTCGCCGCCATCATGCACCCATACGAAATCGCCTTGACCAGTTCGAATAACCGCGCTGGCAGGAATTGCTAAGGACCGCCCGCCCGCAATCGGTATTGAAGCATTAAATGTCATTTGAGGCCGCAATTTGCCCGATGCATTTGAAAGGGCAACACGAACGCGAATAGTCTTAGAAGCCGCGTCTTCTACCGGCGAAACAAAGATCACTCGGCCGGTAAACCGATCGGTGGGATAGGCTGGAGAGGTAATGCTGATCGACTCTCCATCGCGAATAAAGCGAATGGCCGACTCCGGTACTTGGATCTCAGCCCATACGGTCGATAGGTCAGCAAGCTGATAAATGCTGGTGCCTTCGTCAACGTATGCGCCTTCTTGTCCTAGCTTTTGAATGACAAGGCCGTTCGCTGGAGCGAGCATCAATATCGTATTTGCAACGGTGCCATCATCCTCGATGCGGCGGATCTGATCGTCCGTTAGTCCTAAAAGTTTTAATCGCTCCTTCCCAGCCCTTACGAGACCCAAATGCTGGCGAGTATGCTCGGACATCCCTTGCATGCCAGCCATCGTTTGTCCCTTCTCACCGCTTACAGCGATCAGGTATTCTCGTTCGGCATTGAGAATATCAGGCGAGTAAAATTCGAAGAGCGGTTGGCCTGCTTTAACATACGCTCCACTCGCAGCAACGAACATGTGTTCGATACGGCCTCGAGCGCGCGCAGCGATCGTATGCTGAGCAGGTTCCGGAATGGCGATCGAGCCGACCGCTGTGACCTCGCTCGAGAACTCTCGCGTTTCGACTGGTATAGTGGCGATTCCCGACCGCACGATCGTGGGATTCGACAGCATGACCATGGCGACCGAGTCTGCCGGCGTCATCGTCATCGAAGTTACAATGGTGGTCTTCGTTGTGATCTTATGTGGAGACCACGGCTTTAGAATAAGTAGAAGCGCTGCGATCACTATTACAATAGCGAGCACTCCAACGAACCAATAGTTCTTTGAGCGTGAGTTTGTCGAGGTGGTTGTTGTAGTTTCCATGCGTCACTTCCAGTCATTGATACTTGAATATTGCACGAGGTTTTGTCCGGTGAGGTATTCGATCTCGGCGAGTGTCTTGTTATATTCTGCCTCGAGCCGGTACCGATCGTGTTCGCGGTGAAGCAGATTCAATTCGTCCCGAAGTACTTGCTCGATCGTTGCCTTACCGTACGTGTAATTGGCTTGACTCGTCTTTAAGCTCATTTGTACCACCGGATATATGGTGTCTTGAAGTATGGCATACTCCCGTCGCAGTCCTTGTAATTTGGCGAGATTTGTTTTTAGATCGGCGTGAATGTCGAGCGCCGTTGCGCGCTCTTCTGCCAACTTCATCGTTCGCATAGCATTAGCTTCAGACGATGCTTCTTCACGCTGATCGCCATAATTGATCGGCAACTCGATGCTCAGCGTTGCCGAGACCATGTCCGATTGCGCCATCGGCATTGGCATGATGCCGAGCTGTGCCGCCGAAGGGCTATTGCTCGGATTCATAGGCGACGTTGCTAAGAGGGCGTCGCGCTGCATATATTGTAGGGAAAGATCAAAATCGGGGTACTTATTTAGTCGCGAGCGTTCGGACTGAAGCACTTGCTGATCAGCTTGTGCCCTCAATCCTGCAAGTTTGGGTCGAGCATGGGACGCAATGCTATCGAGGTCAGTGATGCCATAGGCTAATCGTGGCAATGCCATTTGAGTTGGCATCTGTAGGTTCGTTGGCGCTTTTCCGAGTGCTCGTTCCAGGTCAGCCTTTCGCATTGCGAGCGTCATCTGATCATCAACGATCTGCGTTTGAATATCTGCTTTTTCGAGTTCGAGATTTAAGATCTCCGATTGTGTTGCCGATCCCGTTGTAAGCTTCGAGCGCTCTGCTATAAGCAATTCTTCCAGCGAGTGCACGTGAAATTCATTGGTAGCGATCGAACGCTCGAGGTGGTAAATGTCGAAGTAGGCGAGTTTTATATCTCGGGCGAGCGTATTCTCCTGTTCGCTCATTGCAGTTGAAGCGGTTATAGTATCGACCGCCGCTATTTCGCCCTCGATCCTAAGCTTGCCCGGAAACGGGAATGACTGGCTGATGCCGATCATTTTCGCCGTCATCGGCTCTTCGGAAAAGCTAAAATTATTGGTGGGTAGATTCTCGATGCCGAGCATGAGCATCGGATTCATCAGCGAGGATTTCATTGCGATGCGATGCCGTGCGGCCTCGATGTTTGCACGCTCAACCTGAACCATGGGGTGCACACCGACCGAACCCAGCATTTGGTAAAGGTCGGATATGTCGGAATCTGCTGCTGTCTGGGCAACGGAATTTCTGCTTGCGACGCTGGCAAGTGCAATTACAATAGCAATCTTAAGTCTTATCATTCGAACTCATATTCTTTGGATGGCCAAGTCATCCTAATAATTAGTTAGCGATTTGCGGCTGCAAATAGCCGATAGCATCCGACGCAAATCGGTGCTACGTAATTAGTATGAGTCTATTTTAGATGCGGAAGATCGAGGTAAGGGCGCACTTCTCCAATGAGGATGGAGGAGAAGTCGGGGAGTGTGATCCGAAGGTTGTAGGTACTGTCGCGATCGGTGCACAAATGATTGCAATGACCGGAAGCACTTGATGAGGAAGTACAACAGTATGTTGGACCGGCTTAGCGAACTCGGATTTTACAGAAAGAAACTTATTGATCTTAACGCAGCAGGATTTGGAGGTTAAGGAAATGCCCGATGACGCTTTACGACAGTGCGTGCACATGTTCGACGTGGTCGTCGCCTGACGTTTACACACAACGCTTGCTATCGTCACGCCGGACGACGAGACGAGCATCGCGATCGCTAAGACTATGGCAAGAAGTTTCTTCACCAATCGGTATTAAACGATTTTTGGCTTAATAGTTTCCCCATGCTTTACCACCTGGCGTATAGCAGCAAAATTGGGCAGTTATCGGAGCAGAATAACGTTACATAAGTGTTTGTTATTCATGAAATATCATTGCTTCCGTGATATTTTAATAGAAACGGGGTTCTCTATAAGGGTCTATCCTTTCTCAAATTTTTTAACAAATGACCACGCGGCGTGAATTTTTGGCTTGGACGGGTAAGATCGCCATTGGCGGTATGGCTGGCCTTGCCGTTCTGGAGGCCTGCGAACCGACCTCATTCCCGAGTGCGGCGTCGAACTCGGTTACGCCGCCTCCGCCCGGACCCGATGGTCGTATTGGTATCGACGTTTCGGACCTGACCAGTTCTAATCCGGCAAAAATGGCGCCCGGTCTTACGGGTCCGGATGGAATGCCGGTGATGGTGACTTTTACCGGAGGAACGAGCTACTACGCGATGTCGATGCTATGCACGCATGCCGCGTGTGAGATCAATTCAAAAGCTTCGAACGGTGTGATCCCATGCGCCTGTCATGGATCGCAATATGATCTTTCCGGGAAAGTGGTGCAAGGTCCCGCAACCGCAAATTTGCACCAATATGATGGCGTCTACGATGCTGCCAACAAGCAGCTTCGTATTAAGTTAGTCTGAGAATGTGAGAGTGATATGAAGTTTCATCGGATATTTTGGAAAGTAGTGGTCGCTGTATTCGCAGTGCTATTTGTGCTTCGCGAAGCTGCGTGCGATTATACCGTATTGCCACCCAAAGGTGGTAACGGGATCACCGGCGGCATTAGCGTAAGCATTTCGCCACTCACCGATTCGATGGCGACGAGTACCGCCGTTCAATTGAAAGCGACGGTAAGCGGCTGGAAGAGTGACAGCACAGTTATATGGTCCATGTCGGACACAACCGGTACGCTGGTAGCGACAGGTAACAGTGCAACTTACATCAGTCCAGCGCATCTGAAAGCAAGCCCAACTATTGTTATCGTCCGGGCACAATCGAAAGAAGATACTTCGCGTTCAGGTTATTGCACGATCACCATTACATCCAGTGGTCCGATCGATACAAATATCAAGGTGAGCATCGTACTCACTCCATTTTCGGTTACGCTTCAGCCAGGACAAAGCCAGCAGTTTCAAGCAACGGTATCTAATACCGCAAACACCAATATATCCTGGAAACTTGTAAGCGGTCCGGGTACACTTTCGGCACAAGGCCTTTATGTCGCGCCAGCTTCGGTCGGCTCAAGTGCTACTGCTATCGTTCAAGCGACAGCGCAAGCTGATACCAGCGTATGGGCACAGGCAACGATCACGATCATGCCACCGGCAGATACAACTCCGTGCTTTCAATCGCTTATACTACCTATCATTACAAGTAATTGTACGATGAGTGGATGTCATAGTGCCGGCAGTAATGGTGACGCCGAGGACCTGACGACCTATTCCAGAATTATGCGCTACGTTCGTGCAGGTAGTGCCTCACAAAGCCGGTTGTATACTTCGATCACTGGTACCGGTGAGGACAGAATGCCCAAGTCGCGTCCGCCGCTTAGCCCTGATCAGATCGCACTTATTGCACGCTGGATCAATGACGGTGCGAAGAATACAACGTGCGACCAAGGGACGGCAGGATGTGATACGACGAATATTCACTACTCGAGTTTTGTCAAAGGGGCAATACAGAATTACTGTCTTGGCTGTCACTCAGGGCCGAGTGTTCCTTCATCGGGAGGCATCGATCTTTCAACTTATTCTGGTGTACAAGCCGTTGCCGCCAATGGGCAGCTTGTGGGTACGATCAGTAACATTTCTCCATATCCTCGTATGCCGCAGACAGGTCCTGCGCTCGATTCTTGTACCGTCGCAAAGATCCGAGCCTGGGTCAACCGCGGAGCACCCAACGACTAACGGTAGAGCTTTTCTCGCGTGCGATGATGACGTATCATCGCACGATTGCTTCTGATCGCGGTATTCTTTTTGCGGAAGACGACAACTTTTCTCCGGTTGCTGTCACCTTATTTATAACCCGCCTCAAAGGGAGGTCCGTTGCCAAGCGTGGAAGATCGGTATAACGAATTTTGGACCTTGGTCGATAGAGAGCGCCATCACGCCTGGCGCCTCTGCCGCATGCTGACCGAGAGTTACGACGATGCTCTCGACCTGATGAGTGAGACCGTCCTTGCAGCGCACCACAGTTTTCCCGCTCTCCGCGATACGCAGGCATTCCGAAAATTCTTATCGACGATCGCGATACGGATCCAGCGGCGTAAACGGTGGCGAAGGCGGCTTTTTGTGCCACTCGAACTGGCAAGCGAGGTTGTGTACGAAAACACAACGGAATCGTCGCACGACCTAAGTCTGCTGATCGATGCTCTTGGTCGGTTGCCGCACGCCGAGCGGGAGGCCATCGTACTCTTCGAGCTTTCGGGTCTTTCCATTAAAGAAATCCAGGAGATGCAGGGCGGTACGGTCTCCGGTGTAAAATCTCGTCTTGTTCGCGCGCGTAAGCGCTTACGGCACTTGCTTGTCGAAGAGCCGAGTGAACAAGAGCATGTCATTCCGCTCGTCCTGAGGCGGTTAGAGCTTGTGAATGTTCAACTTCAACAGCTATGAAATTCTGGACACTCGCTAAGCCCAAGAACACACGCTTCATAGCGTCGCATGAGCCCGATCTTTTTCAGCCGGCTCGTAATCTCACGTCGCCAGTTTCGATCGAGCGCCTAAAGGCGTTTGTAATTGAGGCCGAACCAAAGATCACCGCTAAGATCCTTTTGCGCCATCTGCTAACGGAGTTTCTTGCTCTTGGCTCGATCGCAGCGGTTGCATACACAACGCTTCGTGCGCCTGTGATCACGAGTGAGAAGCATCTTCGAACGTTCGCGGTTGCACAGCGGCTACAACCCTCGATGCCAGTACTAGCTTCGTCCATGCCACACGTTGGCGGGCGGACTTATATGACAACGGGGACTGCAGTGCACATTTTTAATCTGGCTGGAAAGGAGCCTGGACTTTTGCCAGTGGCCATGGTAAAGGAGGCCCCCGCAGTAGCTGCGGCGCAGTCACAAAATTATAGATCACTGAGAGCAGGTGAGTCTCTGGCGCCGATCAACCCGAATGTTACGCTGTTTGCCACTGCATCCGCCGGTGCGTATTTCGATCACCTCCGTATGCTGGTCGAGAACGTATCCGTAGGAATAAACGACGATTGGCGATACTACGCCGTCGGCTTCCGCTCGACGCGCGGCACGCATGACATTCAGGATTTTGCGGCGCATCATCCGGACGCATCCACCATTCCATGGAAGAGAAACGACGAAGAGCTGTATGCATCGATCGGCGCACGATTATTCGTTTCTGATTTTGAGATCCGGCTTGGTGCCGGACCCAGCTATTTTACTTCTTCGGTCACTTCGGTAGCCGCCGCAAGTGGCAACGTTCAGGCGCCTTCCGTCGCGCGTCTGTTCGGTATTGCAACGGAAGGATCGATCTCGTATACGATCGCTTCCCATCTCCAAACGACCGCAGGGGCCTTCGTGGGCTATTACGGTCAAAGCACCATCACCTCAGGAGTATCGATCGGACTTATGGTTACGCCGTAATCCTGGCCGTCAGTATTGCCTTTTTTACCGGTACCTCTTCGCCGGAGAGAACGACATGACTAATACAGGAGCCTCAAAAATTGGCCTCTATCTTTTGGACCGTCTTACGGACCGGTTTCCGGTCGTTATACCTCGGTTCTTTCAACGTACCTTTATAGGGCTGCTCGGCAGCGAATTCATTTTTCGCTTGGTGTGGTGGAAGTATCAGCGCCAATGGCGTTTGGCTAAGATTCGATCTGAGTATTCAATATCGAAGATACTGCTCATTGTTGATATTTGCATCGGCGACACCGTGCTCTGGGCTCAGTGCATGCGAGTACTTCAGTCGCATTTCCCGAATGCAGAGATTCACTACGCCTGTAATCGAACGGGTGGTGAACTCATTGCCGCAATGCCGAATGTAACGGTGCACAATATCATTCAGGGACAACGTGGAATGCCGACAGCGGTAGACCTCCAGGAGCTTAAAAATGTGATCGAGCGGGAGTCGTCTTCGCTGATATTCAATCTGTCGCCATTCATACCTCAGAAGACGCTTACGTACCGCCTTTCACGCCTTCGTGCATTTCAGATCTATGTTCCCTTTGCAGCTTACGTAACGAGAGCATGGAAGCGAGGAGGGGAGCGCCACGTTTCGTATTTATCCCGCCAATTCTTTGACTCCTTTCTCAACGCAGCAAAACATTCCGGCGGTGAGTATATAGAGAAAGAGCGGACGATAGACTTGAATGCAAATATGGTCTATCTGGATAGGGAATCGGTTTCAGCGGCAGAAAATTTTTTTGCAGACAATCAGATCGTTTCTGACTCTGGCGTCGTAATGTTCAATCCGGATGCAACGTCGGCGTATGGGCAAATGCCGTTCGATGTCCAGTCGCAATTATTGCGATCGATCGCACGCATGCCGGAAGTTTCAAAAGTTCTCATTGGTAAAGCCTACACGAGCAAAGGAATAGAAGAGAGGCTCCTTTCGAAGATCGCGCCGGAATGGAAGCATAAATTTGTACTCATTCCACACGTTCCGCTACCGGTTTATACGGCGATGATCGACTTGAGTGATATGTTCATTTCCAGCGATACCGGTCCATTGCACATTGCTTCGTGCTGGAAGGCGCGGTCGTTGGATGGCTCATCATTACGGAACAGAACGGCCGTCATAGCGATCTACGGCGCGACCGACTCCCGGATGTATGGTTATGATTCGTCAGCATCAGAACATACCCCGTCGAACCAATCGGCCCCCAGTCGCTCGTTTACAGCACCAGTACCCTGCCGGAATATTTCTTGTATTAATAAGTTTGGCAAGTCGTGTAGTCAGGTGCGGTGCTTCGATCGGCTGCCGGTAGATAGGGTTCTTATGTATATCTCCTCCTACTTTCAGTCTACAGACCGCCTTCGTGCCGGCCACGAAAGCGACGTGATCCCGTCCTCCGATCTTCTTTCTATCACTATTCCTGAACGTGTCTACACTACTTAGTACCGTTTTACTTTTCCTGTGTGTCTATATTCTCGGGTTTCTCGCCGCGATACCGGTCGGGGCGACGCAGATCGAGATCGCGCGGCGCTCGCTCGCCGGATTTTTACGGTCGGCCTTTGCGGTAGCGCTCGGTTCGATCTCGTCCGATCTTGTGTATGGCTCGATCGCTATGTTCGGGTTAGGCACATTTTTCCAGAATCCGGAGGTCGAAGCGATCTTCTGGCTCATCAATGCCGTACTCACTATGATACTCGGCATTGCGTCGCTTCGGGAGAGCGCTGAGGAAGAGGCGGAGCCGCCACTTACCGTAAATGTGCTGGATGTGCCGGTCGAATCACGGTCGAAAAAGAGGCGGCGCCTTCGAACGCAACCAGAGTATTTGAAAAAATCCAGGACTGCATACGTGGCGGGGTTTTCGCTTGCCTTCACCAACCCGATGATGATCGCCTGGTGGCTGCTAGCTGCACGTATCTTAAAGGATGTCGGACTTATACATGAGTTTGGCTTAGGCATTCGAGCAATGTTCGTACTTGCCGGTGTCCTGGGCATTGGATCGTACTTATTTCTGCTGGCGACGACGACATATCGTGCGCATAAGAGTGTTTCGAAAAAGCGGACGAAAAAAGTCACGCGATACTTTGGTATTGCTATGATCGTGCTTTCCATTTATTTTGTCGTTCGGGCCATTCAGGTCATTACGTCCAATGGTGGCGATGCCGGACTAAAATTAGGCGCAATAACTTCTATCATTCCGTCGTTTGCCGCATGAATTTTGTATCACGGTTACCGTATTGCTGTGATAGACCACGCGGCGGTGCATTACACTTTTCACACCAGTAATGAAAACACGAAGAGAATTTTTACTTGGCTTAAGCAAAGCCGCCGGGTCAGCCGCTTTGGGATATGCAGTTCTGCCGGTACTCAATAGCTGCATGCCGACCTCAGCGCCGCTTGAGCCGCAGTCGAATAGTAATCCTGTGGGACCGGACGGGCGGGTAGCGGTACTTGTTTCGGACGTGACACCGGCGAATCCCTATAAAGTAGCGCCGGGCGTTACCGGGCCCGATGGTATGGGCGTGGTCATCACGTTGGCGAACGGAGTGTATCATGCATTCTCACAACGGTGTACGCATGCAAGCTGCCCGGTCGATACAAGACTTGACTCCAATCGGGATATTCATTGCAGTTGCCACGGCTCTCTCTTCGCGCTGGATGGATCTGTCGTGCAAGGACCGGCAACGGCACCGCTTACACCATACGATGCCATCTACGATCAGGCTTCCCAAGTCCTTCATATTAAGTTAACGTAGCTGGATGCTTTAGAGCCGCACGCTTTCTATCACTTTTTTACTATGACGATTTTACCTTCACGATCGATGCCATCTCATAATACAGCGAGAGTATCGCGATCTTATCTCCAATACACCGGGGTTCCGGTCCTGTTATTAGTAGTGCTGGCGCTCGCCTTCGTATGGACTTCTCCGGCTAACGCTATCCCGCGCTTTTCTCTTCTTACGGGTACGCGTTGTTCGGCATGCCACTTCGACCCGCAGGGAAGTGGAATACGCACACAGCTGGGGTGGGAGACAATGAATGAGGTCGGGATTTTCAAGTGGCACGGCGAAGATACGTCCGGCAATTTGCCAACGAACACCATGTTCAATGGGCTCGTCATTCCCGGTGGCGATGCGCGATTCCAACTCGTTCGCGAATCGAAGACGCATCAGGAGTTGCTGATTCCCATGCAACTCTCCGGATCTCTTGCCATCATGCCAACCAAAGAACTTTCGGCTTACACCGATATCAATTTTGCAAGCATTTATGTGCGAGCGGTCCAGAGCCAAATGAACGATCTGTTCGGCACGACCAGCGCGCTTTATGCCGGTGAAACGGACTTCGATGCGGCCATTCAATATCAGCCTTCGGTCACCATGCCTTCGATCCGAGTTGGTATGATACAGCCTTCCATCGGCATTCGTCAGGACGACCATACGGAGTTTGTTCGTGAGGAAGCGGCGATCAAGGGAATTGCACTCATTCCACCTTATTA
>Ga0070738_10001559_pt1 | contig 44395 bp, 34 predicted proteins | sample Coa_R2_2_FD_66446 | JGI IMG/M metagenome (GOLD analysis project Ga0070738, IMG submission 66446) | Surface soil microbial communities from Centralia Pennsylvania, which are recovering from an underground coalmine fire - Coalmine... | ecosystem: Environmental > Terrestrial > Soil > Unclassified ...
CCCTATGTGTGGCCCTCCTCGCGCGACATTTCCACGATCCGCGTTGGCTACTCCCCGGAAATCCGTAAAGAGGACGATCGCGAGAAACTGCGCGTCCTGCGCGAGCTTGGCGTCAAACTCGTGCCCATTCGCAAGACGAAACCGTTGGACGATTACGGCGTGACGTTCGAGTTGATTGTGGCGGTCGTCGAAATGGAATCGGCCGCGTCGTTCGACGAGCTGACACGCCGTGGCGAACCGAAAGGAGTCCACGGTTGGCCCAAGTTTTGGACGTACGGCCATCTTTTGTCGGCTGTCGATTACCTGAAAATCAGCCGGTTGCGGGCGATCTTGATGGAACGACTCGAGAATATGATGCAGACAATCGACATCTATTTCGGGGATGAGTTGGCGGTGTACACAAATCTCGCGGGGCATCCGGTACTAGCATTCCCCAGGCAGTTCGAGAAAGAAGACGGCTTCCTCATGCCTCGACACCAGTTGATGGTAGGCCGCGCTTACGATGAGAGCACGTTGCTGGCGCTGGCGGACGCTTATCAACAGGCGATTGGCCTCAAGGAACGACCGCCGCTTGAGAAATTCCTGGCCGAAAAGGACCAGTTCCTCAAGGACGAAAAAATCCCGGACGAGAATAAACTCTACATCGACTGATCGGGAAGGCCCTTCTACTTCGCCCATAGGCGGGCGTCTGCGCGCCCAATGAAAAGCGAATGGAAGAACGCGCTTTCTCTTTTTCTCTTTTCTGCTCCCGAACGCCCTCCATTTCCCCAGTGCCGGGGGTTTTGTCATAGCCTATAAAGTAAACAAGTGACATCCTACCGCCTGAACGAAATGCAGGGCCGCCGTTCATGCCTTCCCCGGTGTTGATCATTCTGATCGCCATACTAGCCGCCGACTTGCTTTGGTGGCTTCGCGCGGATCGCCGAGTGAGACGCTTGCGCCATGCTCTCGGATGGCGTTTGCTCATTGCTTTGTTCATGGGCGGACAGATCGGTCTACTGCTCTGGATTCTCGGCGGTCGCGTTCCGGTGGTGTCCTCGCTCGGCCGTCCATCCCAGGTCCTAACTGGCGCGGCCTACCTCTGGCATTTACTCATGCTGCCGGCCAGCTGGATTCTCGTGGCGATTCTTGGAATTCTGTTCTCGGCATGGCGATGGGGGCGGCGACTTGGCGGCGTTCATTCTGCCGCTCGTGCCGAGGAAACGGCGACCCGCCGGCAATTTCTCGGCACGCTGACGACGGTTACGCCGGCGCTCCTCACTGGCGCTGGGGTGGCCTACTCCCGAACGCAGTTGCGCGAGTTTCGCATCCGACCAATCGACGTGGCGCTCCCCGGCTTGCCGCCGGAACTGGACCGACTGCGGATCGCCCTCGTGTCCGACCTACACGTCGGCACATTCACCAACGGTCATACCTTGAAACGCATCGTGGAGGAAACGAGCCGGCTCAATGCCGACTTGGTTCTGCTCCCCGGCGATCTGATTAATAACGCTCTGGCCGACCTGTCCGATGCTCTCGACGCGGTGTCCAACATGCAGTCACGCTATGGGGCGTACCTGTGTGTCGGCAACCACGACCTGATTGAGGACGGCGCGGAGTTCGTCCGCCGCGTCAAGGACCGTGCTCCCCTGCTTGTCAACGAATCCCAGGTCGTTCCCATCCGGGGCCAGCGCGTCCAAGTGCTCGGCCTGCCCTGGGACCGCGGCGAGGTGCTCATCCAGAATTCGGTACGACAGCTGGCACGCCAGATCGTCCCGGACGCTTTCCCGATCCTCCTGGCCCACCATCCGCACGCCTTCGATGCCGCTGCTGCCGCGGGGATACCCTTGACCGTTTCCGGGCACACGCACGGTGGCCAACTCATGCTCGGCGATGCGGTCGGCTTCGGACCGCTGATGTATCGCTACTGGTCGGGACTGTATCGCAAGCCCGCGCTAAACGGGGCGTCCCTGGTCGTCAGCAACGGCGTCGGCAACTGGTTCCCGCTGCGCATCGGTGCCCCGGCGGAAATCATTCACTTGACGGTGCGGAGCAGGGGCGGATAAGGAGGGGTAGATCGATGCGGCGTCTCTTGTACCTTCTCCCATTGGTTGTCGCCATCAGCGGAGGTCCTGCGATCCGTGGTGTGGCGGCCGATGAAGCGATTGTAACCCTCAAGGAGCCGATGTCGCCGCCGGCTTGGGCGCTCTTGGAGCGCCAGCTGCTCCAAGCCAACGCGGCCGCCTGCCGGGAATTCTTCGATCACTTTTTCGATGAACGGGGCTACCTCCTCTGCGTGGAACGCTGGGGAGGCGATGACGGCCCCGATGACGCCATCGAGAACTGCGCGGATTGGCCCATTCTGCACGCGCTGGGCGCCTCCGACGAAATCCTGCGGCTGTACAAGAAAGCGTGGGAGGGACACCTGCGCCAGTACACGGTGGCGCGGACCACCGACGTACCGTTCGCTCGTGACGGCATGTACTACAAAGAATTCCCCGTCATGTTCGACTGGCTGCACCACGGCGAGGGACTGACCGTCTTCAACTTACAGGGCCTGTCGGACCCCGGCGACAGCCGTTTTCAGCAGCGTGTCCGCCGCTTCGCCGGGTTTTACATGAACGAGGATCCCGGCGCGCCGAACTACGATCCCAACCACAAGATCATTCGCAGTTTGTTCAACGGCAGCCGCGGTCCGCTTCTGCGCAAGGCGACCGCGCTGGACTGGGCCGGCGATCCCATTGAAGTCAAGAACCGCTTCCGCCTCGGCCACGGCGAACAGAGCTACCAGCAGATGCTGGAACACTTCCAGGATTACAACGACATCGTCGGCGATCACCCCCTCAATCTGCTGGCCACCTCTCTGGCGATGAATGCGTATATGCTCACCCATGAGGAGAAGTACCGTCGCTGGCTCCTGGAATACGTGGATGCCTGGCGCGAGCGGATGATTGCCAACAAGAACATTATCCCCACCAACATTGGCTTGGATGGCTCTATCGGCGGCGCGGCTGGGGGCAATTGGTACGGCGGAGTTTATGGCTGGGCTTTTTCGGTCAAGGTGCCACAGAGCGGTCAGCTCGCCCACCGCAACCTGCACGCCAAGGGCTTCGTCGGATTCATGAACGCTTACGTGCTGACCGGCGACGATCGCTATCTAGAGCCGTGGCGCAAGCAGATCGATGCCGTCAATGCCCAGAAAAAAACGGTCGACGGCAAGGAAATGTATCCGACCATGTTCGGCGATAAAGGCTGGTACGCCTATACCCCGGCGAAATACCGCCAGAACGCTCGCGAGATCTGGTATTTGTCGATGAAGCCCGCTGATCGCGCCCGTCTCGCCAACGATCCCTGGCTGGCCTATCTGGATGGTAAGAATCCCCATTATCCGGAAAGGGTTCTGCGTCGCGACCTGGAGAGCGTGCGTCAGCGCGTCGCGGCCATGCGGCGCGACACGACGACGCCGGATACGCGCCTGGCCGATGATCCCTTGCCTTTTAATCCCGCCAGCGTCGTCGCGCTGATTGAACTGATGCTCGGCGGCATCTATCCCGGCCACAACGCCTCGATTCTCCACAGCCGGCTGCGCTATTTCGATCCGCTGAAGCGACGCGCCGGCATGCCGGAAGACACGGCCGCGCTGGTCGAGGAAATGAGCGCCGATCGCGTTGTCGTATCGCTGGTCAACATCAATCAACTGGAACCGCGTACGGTGGTCATCCAGGCCGGCGGCTACGGCGAACACGAGTTCACAAGCGCCGCGGTGGGAGGAAAGGAGATCCCTGCGAAGGGGACCTACATTACTGTGCGCTTGGGTCCAGGTGCCGGCGGCCGGCTCGTCCTGCACATGCGGCGCTATGTCAATCCTCCGACGCTGGCGTTTCCGTGGGATCAAGGTGAGCGTAGATGATGCCGGATTAACGGGGCGATCAAGATGCCACTCAAGCGGCGTCATTTAAGCGCCATTCCTGTTCTCCTGGAGGTTGCCACATGGATCTTGCAGGCACAATCGCAGAACTGAATCGCCGTTTCGGAATCCCCGGTGTTGCCCAGGTCGTTGAGGGAAACGGCGGACTGGCCAGGGTGCATATTACTTCTGACCACGCTACGGGAGGGATGTACCTGCACGGCGCTCATGTCACCTCCTGGAAGCCGCGCAATGCAGAGGAGGTGCTGTTCGTCAGTTCCCAGTCGCAATGGAAGGCTGGCCGTGCCATTCGTGGAGGCGTACCCATCTGCTTCCCCTGGTTTGCCGACAAGGCCGACGATCGCGGGGCGCCGGCGCATGGGTTCGTGCGGACGAAGGCATGGCAGCTCGAGTCTATCGTACAGACCGCGGATGCCGTTACGGTGACCATGTTCACTGACAGCGATGAGAGCACGAAAAAATGGTGGCCGTTCGATTTTCGTCTGGCCCACCGTGCCACATTCGGTTCGGAGCTGAGCCTGGAACTTGAGATGACGAATCGCGGGGGCAACTCGCTGCGCTTTGAGGAAGCGCTACATACGTATCTCAGGCTGGGACATATCGAGAAGTCGCGCTTGCAGGGGCTGAACACCGTTCATTACATCGATAAGACGGACTCGAATCGCGAAAAGATTCAAGACGGTGCGATCGTGGTTGTGTCCGAGACCGATCGGGTTTACCTGAACACCCAGCATGATGTCGAGGTGGATGACGAGGCACTCCACCGGCGTCTGCGCGTTGCCAAGGAGCATTCTCTTACGACGGTTATCTGGAACCCGTGGGTGCAGAAGGCGCGAGCCATGTCCGATTTCGGGGATGACGAATGGAAGCAAATGGTTTGTGTCGAAACCAGCAACGTCTCCGCCTTTGCCGTCGATCTCTCGCCCGGTCAGCAACACAAAATGAAGGCGATCGTTCGAGTCGTTTATTGATTGCCCGACAAAACGCGGTGTTCGACGAGAAAACTCGTCCCGCGGCCTCAAAGAACAGAGAAAAAGCAAGATAAAGATTAAGATTAGGAAGAGGATTAAGAGCAAGAGTAAGAGCAAGAGAAGGAGATCATGGTCGTGACCTCCCGGGGCCAATCTTCCTCCTACTCTTGGCTCTTAATCCTTTTCCTAATCCTAATCCTGCTCTTCCTGTATTCTCCGAACCTGGACGCCGTACAAGTATCTGTCCTTTCCGTGACCTTCTTAAAGTTCTGTGGATTATCAGTAGACCCGCTACGATAATGAAGGTTAGATGTGCTACAGTGCAGTGCCCGCATGGACCGGCTGCTGAGCTTAGTGTTCCGCGAGAGCTTCTCCCTGTGTGGCGTGACACTCCCTCCGGAGCAGTGCCTTGCAAAGAGACGGAGTAAGCGAGTGCCCGCTCGCGTGAGCTGGCTGCTGAGCTTCGTCGTTCAGCTCTTTTCAGCGAAGCGAGAAGTGGCATGACATCTACTAGCAGGGCGCCGCTGGTAATTCCCATCCTGATCATCGTCGTGGGCGTCGGTTGGCTGCTGACCGCTCAGGGGTTCGGGCCTGGCATCAACTGGATCTGGACGCTGGGGTTGGGGGTCATTGGCATCCTGACCTTCGTGATCAGCAAGGGCTTCGACAAGGCCAGCGTAGTGATCGGACCATTCTTCTTGCTCGCGAGCTTACTGTCCGTGTTGCGGCAGACCGGACAACTGAGCCTAGATATCGAAGTCCCGGTTCTGGTCATCAGCATCGGGGTTCTCTTGCTGATCGCCCAGCTGCCCGCGATCCCGAAGCCTGGCTGGTTCGTGGCACCTCCGGCACCGGGCGAAGAAGTCAGCGCCTCAAAGAAACTGCGGTTGGAAGACACTCCGAGGTCACAATTGGGAAGTGGGGCGGAGCCTGGAAAGAGTCCAGCGGGAGGCCGGTGACCAGCGCCAGGAGTTTTGTCAGAACCTTTAAGACAGGATGCACATTGCCGCGATACTCATACGAGCTTTTCGGCAGGAGGACCTTCGCGGAATACCTCGGTTCGTACCTCCAGGAAAGATAACCCCATGCCCTTGAAACTCTCGGCCTTCCCAAAATGCTACATCGACCAGATCGCGTCTGAGCGCTCTCTCTCCGTGTTTGACTGGATCGAGATGGCCCGCTCGCTCGACGCCGACGGGTTGGAGATGTACGACGGGTTCTTCACCAGCCTGGACCCGGCCTACCTGGACCGGGTCGGCGAGGCCATTCACAACGCCGGCTTCGCCATGCCCATGCTGTGCTGCTCGCCCGACTTCACCAATCCCGACTCCGACGGGCGCAAGCGCGCGGTCGAACGAGAGGCGGAGATGATCCGCGTCACACGGCGTCTGGGCGGGCCGGGGGCCGTCTGCCGCGTGCTGAGCGGGCAACGGTATCCGGGGCTTGATCGCCGGCAGGGGCTTGAGTGGGTGGCCGGCTGCATCGAGCAGGTGCTGCCGGTCGCGCGCGAGCACGACATCGTGTTGGGGCTGGAGAACCACTACAAGGACAGCTTCTGGAAGTACCCCGAGTTCGCCCAGAAGCAGGACGTGTTCCTGGAACTCCTGAACGCCATTCCGGAGCGGAAACATTTCGGCGTGCAGTACGACCCGTCCAACGCCCTGGTCGCTGGCGATGATCCTGTCGCCCTGCTGCGCGCCGTGGCAGACCGCGTTGTGAGCATGCACGCCAGCGACCGCTACCTGGCGGAGGGCGCTTCCCTGGAGGATCTGCGACAGGCCGACGGCACGCTGGGGTATTCCCCGAATCTGCGGCACGGCGTGACCGGGAAAGGCCTCAATAATTACGACGCCATCCTCGGCATCCTGGCCGCACACGGCTATCGGGGCTGGGTCAGCATCGAGGACGGCATGAACGGCATGGAGGAAATGGCGGAGTCGCTGGCCTTCCTGCGACGCATGAGCGAGAAATACTTCCCGGGAGACTGACGTGACACCCGTGCGAGTGGGTCTGATCGGCTGCGGCAAGGTAGGCCAAATCCACGCGGCCGCGCTGCAGGGTCTCGGGGAGGCCGAGCTGGCTGCGGTGTGCGACGTTAGCGCGGAGCGAGTACGGACCTTCGCGGACCGGTATGGCACGCGCGGTTACACCGACGTGGACGCCATGTTGCGCGAGAGCAAGGTGGAGGCGGTCATCATCGGCACACCTCACCCACTGCACGCCGCGCCGGCAATACGCGCAGCGGAGGCGCGCGTGCATGTTCTGGTCGAAAAACCGCTGGCCGCAACCCTGGCGGATTGTGACGCCATGCTGGCGGCAGCGAACCGGGCAGGAGTCCTGCTGGGCGCGATCAGCCAGAGGCGGTTTTACGAACCGGTGCGCCGGATGAAGGAGGCCATCGACGCCGGCAGGATCGGGCGGCCGGCGCTTGGCGTATTCACGATGTACAGCTGGCGCGAACCGGCCTACTATCAGTCCGACCCGTGGCGCGGCAAGTGGGACACCGAAGGCGGCGGCGTACTCGTCAATCAGTCGCCGCACCAGCTCGACCTGCTTCGCTGGTTCATGGGGCCGATCGCCGAGGTCAGCGGGTATTGGGCCAACGTCAATCACCCGGCTGTCGAGGTGGACGATACGGCCGTCGCTGTCTTGCGCTTCCAGAACGGCGGCCTCGGCGCGATCGTGACCAGCGTGGCCCAGAAGCCGGGCATTTACACGAAGGTCCACATCCACGGGACGAACGGCGCTTCTGTTGGCGTGGAGACGGATCGCGGGGCGACCTTCATCGCCGGCATGACGGCCATCGTCGAGCCGCCGCTGAACGACATCTGGACCATCCCCGCAGAGGAACATCTGCTCCCGGCCTTCCAGGCAGAGGACCGTGCGCGTTTCACGCAGATCGACGCCACCACGCATTACCATCGTCTGCAAATCCAGGATTTCCTTCGTGCGATCCGCGAGGGCCGTCCGCCGCTCGTGACCGGCGAGGACGGCCGGGCTGTGGTGGAATTGTTCACGGCGATCTACCGCTCCAATATGGAAGGCCGGCCCGTAAGCCTGGGCATGGGAGCTGAGAAGTAGCCGTTCATCGAATGCTACCGGGATCGATATATCGGAGTATGAGGAGGGGAGAAGTGTTTTCTGCCGTGAGTCTCGGCAGAGACGGGGCGAATGGTCGCAACACTTTTTTGGGGAAGACCATTGGCAACCGTACCTTCAGGAGTTAGGATCAACCATCATTGTCGAGATAGAGTCCCAGCATAGAACTATCTGGGAAAGATCGACTGAACGCATTTTCGCAAGATGCCGGATTGATAATCGGACTTCATGTTGTGAGGGGCGGCTACAACGTAGCGCCGGCGACGCTGAACGGGTTCCAACGAAGGAGTTCTTCCCGATGCCAGCTCAACTTGGCGCGCATCCGTCGGCAGACGCCCTGCGCGAGTTCGCCGCGGACAAGCTGGACGATACGACGGCCGCGGAGATCATGGACCACCTCGACAGCTGCCCCGATTGCTGCCATGCGGTCGCCGTGGCCCTATCCCGTGATGATGTACTCGATCGTATCCGCCAGGTATACAACTCCAGCAACAAGCTCGCCCCTGTCGAGTCACCGTCGGAGGCCGCATGCACTCCGAGACCGGCGGCCAGCCCGACCTCCAACCTGCCGCCTGAGTTAGCCAACAACCCACAGTACGAAGTCCTCCGCGAACTGGGCCGGGGCGGTATGGGCGTTGTCTACCTGGCCAAGAATAAGCTCGTGGATCGCCTGGAAGCGCTCAAAGTCGTCAACAAGACCCTGTTGGATCGACCCGGCGCAGTGGAGCGCTTCCTGCGCGAGATCCGCTCGGCGGCAAAGCTCAAACATGCCAACGTCGTCGCGGCCTACAGCGCCGTACAGTCGGGCGAATTGCTGGCTTTCGCAATGGAGTACGTCGAGGGCGAGGATCTCGCCAAATTGGTCCAGACGCAAGGTCCGCTGCCGGTGGTCGAAGCCTGTTCCTACGTCCAGCAGGCGGCCCTGGGCTTGCAGCACGCTTTCGAGAAGAATATGGTCCACCGCGACATCAAACCCCAGAACCTTATCCGGGCGCGCGAGGACAATAGGCACATCGTCAAGGTATTGGACTTCGGCCTGGCCAAGGTGACGGGCGCCAAGAACAAGGACACGGGCCTCACCGACTACGGGGCGATGCTGGGTACGCCGGACTACATCGCCCCGGAGCAGACTTTGGACGCGGCCAATGCCGACATCCGCGCCGACGTCTATAGCCTGGGCTGTACGCTTTACTACCTGCTGACCGGCGCGCCGCCGTTCAAGCGGCGGAGCCACTACGAGGTCTTGCAGGCGCATCAGATGGAAGAAGCCAAGCCGCTGAACTTGGTGCGTTCGGAGGTTCCGGAGGAATTAGCGGTGGTACTGCGCAAAATGATGGCCAAGTCGCCGGCCGAGCGTTACCAGACGCCGCTGGAAGTGGTCCAGGCGCTGGCACCGTTCATCAACCAGGGAGCAACGCCGAAATCATCGCCGGAGTCATCGATGGATGCGGTGGTCCACAAGCCGCGAGCCGCGACCGGAAAAGATCGAACGTCGCGGAAGAAATGGCTGATCGGCGGCGGCATCGCCGGAGGGGTGCTGCTGATTGGCCTGGTGGGGTTGTGGGCCGGCAGCGTGTTTCGGGTGAAGACCCCGGAAGGGACGCTGGTGGTCGAGGTGAACGTGCCGAACCCAGACGTGTACGTGGACGGTGGAAGGATGACAGTCCGTTGGGATGAAGGCGGTAAAAAGGCCGAGATTCGCGTCCAGCCGGGCACGCGCGAGGTGAAGGTAACTAAGGATGGGTTTGCGGCCTTTGGCGAACAGGTGGCGTTGTCGGATGGTCAGCGCCGCGTGCTGAAGGCGCGGCTCGAACAACGGCCGGAAGGCAAACCCGGCGCGGACGGCGAGTCGAAACTCCAGGCGATGACGCCGCCGGGAACTCAAAAGCCGGACTCAAAGAACCGAGCTGCCGCGTGGAAGCAAGGGTCCGTCTGGACCGGTACGGGTGAGCAGAATCCAGGCGGTAGGTTCGACATAAAGATCATCGTCCTGAAGCGGGACGGAGATGCCTTTGAAGGCCGGTACGAAGTCTTCGGAGGTCAGAACTCGCTGCTGATCAAAGGAACGGTCAGTGAGAGTGGCGCCGTCGCGTGGAAGTTTACGCGAGCCTTACACATGAAGTTCCCGGCCGTGAACCCCGAAGGCGCGAAGTTCGAGGGTAAGATTTCGGGCAAAACCGCAAGCGTGCCCTACACGTGGGCGGACCACCCTTGGCCGGGGCATACGACCCCCGGAAAGCTCGAGTTGAAACTCAAAGGAGATTGACCTCCCCAGGCAAGGCCGCAACGCAAGGCCCTCGATCGAAACCCGGCCCGGCCACCAAAGACAAACAGGGCAAAGCAGAGATCGTTGTCAAGGCAGAGGAGTCGATTAAGCGATTTCAGGCTCAGGCAACGAAGCGAAGGAGGCCGAAGCAATCGTCGAATTCAGACAATTCACAGGGTGGCCGGGCATCGCTGGCATACGGCCGCTTCCTGGCCTAGAATTGTGTTAGACACTTACTCTTTCCCCTCGTCATTACCGCTTTCCATCACGAGGCCCATGTCATGCCGCCCCAAGATACGCTCACGCTGACTCTCGCCATTCTTTCCACGCTCATCCTGATCCGGCTACTGTTGCCAAATATTTTCGCCGTTCTCGGCCTCATCACTCTGAAGAACGCCTTCGCGGGAGGGCCGGACGACGCGTACAGCTACTGGCCATCCAGGATTGACGACGACCTCTATCAGGAGATGCTCGCCCTGGGCTTTCAGCCAGTCGGGACTTGCTGGGAGCAACTCCCCTTCACGCGCCGCTTCGAGGAGTTCGTATTCACGCGGCCGGGAGAGAAGTGCTTCGGGGTTCTCTTACCAAACGACCAGATCATGCCGCGCCGTGGCTGGTTCCTGACGGTGTTCGAGACCGGGGGCGTCGTTTTCACGAAGAATTATTGCGGCGGAATCGAGGTCCAGGAGGGTGACCTCCTGGCCACGGGCGCGCGGACCGATCCCGTGCGCGATCTGCCGCCACAACCAGAGGCCCCGCCTCGTTCGTCCTGGAAGTCGATTGTGTTCTGCCTGGCGGTGGGTCTCTTGTTGCTGATGCTGCTCAGTGACTCAGACGGCGAGATGAGTTTCTATGAAAGGGTCATGCTCGGAGTGTTGAGCGGCGTGGTCCTGATCGGTGTGCTGCTCCAGATCCTTCCGCAGGCGGCCGCACTACACCGCCCGGCGCGGCAACCGGGTGACCTGGACTTGCGTATCCCCCTCGCGGAAACGCTGGCGAGGCATCGGCTGAACGTGAACCGATTGCTGGCCCAGGGCCAACAGCTGCCCGCTGTCTTCGATGCGCACGAGTTCCTTGCCACTCAGCAGCGCTACTACCGCCATCCAACGCTTCGTAGTCAACTGCAATCGGCGATGTGTATACTGCTACTCGGCAAAATGATGCTCCTGGCACCGTTGCCTGCCATCCTCTTCTACAGTCTGGGCGCTGGCGACCCACTGCCCTGGAGCCTACTGCTCGTTGAGGGGCTGGTCGGTTTGTACTTGCGCTACGGCTGCTCGTCGGCGACAGTGGTGAATATCCTTCGGGGCATCGGCAGGAAACAGGGGGCGTCCTAAGAATAGGACAGAGTAACCGTTACGGTTCACTCCTCCGGGTCGAGTCGCAATGTTGATGCGGCCATCTTCGTCACCTGCATGCCATCCAGCGATAAATAGTGGTACTTCCCCTCGATCCAGTCGCCGAGCTGATCGCGGTAGTGCGAGCTGCCGGGATGGCCAGATTGGCTCTGTGCATCGATCGCCCATAAGCCGGCGGCAGGATCACTCAGCTCGGCTACCAGCCGATAGCCCGCGCCCGTACGCGCTTCGCCCGCTGCATTGTGCCAGGCGTTGCAGACCGTCGTGTAATCGCCCTTGATCGGCCGGTCTCCGTGATCGAGCAATTCGCCCAGGTCGCCGCGTCCGGAGAGCCAATGCCGCAGCGGTAGCTTATGAACCCGCCCCCACTGCCATTGTCCCATATCCGCGCCAAGCCGCTCGGTGAGCGAGGCAAGCACCGCTTCCATCGTTGCGAGAATGGCTGGTTCGCGCGATCCCGGCGCGAACCAGCCGGCGGAATTTCCGGCGAGCAACGAGGCGGCCAGTCCCGCTGCGGCGTCGCCCAGGAGTGCTGCCATTTCACGCTCGAAACGCTGTTCTACGACAGCTCTCGCCCACTGAGAGAAGAACTCCGTGAAGATCGTCGCCCCGACGCGATCCACTTCCATGCGGCCATCCCACGTCCCCAGCAGACGCACCGCCTCGGCGATTCGCGGCTGAGAGCTGGTCGCCAGCACCTTGAGCAGATGCGGCAGGCGGCGCCGAGCGCGGATGGACAGCGTATCGTGTTGCATGCCGATGAAATCATCCCGCGCGAATCGCTCCTTGGATTCGATCATCTGCCGGATGCGCTCGGCCCGCAAACCATGACTCCAGGTTCCCGACAGCGGATAAGGAAAATCATCCGGAGCGGGCCGATTGTTGGCCGTGGCGATCCAGCCGCGCTCGGGATCCATCCATTGCGGCATGCCTTCAAAGGGGATCAGTCCATCCCATTGGTGGTGCGGATCCCAACCGGGACGATAGCCGCGCTCCCAGACGTTGCGGATCGGCACCGAACCGGCGGCATGATAGCCAATATGCCGTGCCGTATCCGCGAAGACGACGCAAAAAGTCGGCACGTGCCACGGCCGCATCGCTTCATGGAACTCGCCGGCGGACTTCGCCCGGTCCATGCCGAGAAGCGCCGTCAGCCAGCCGCCGTGATAAGCCCCCAGCCATTTGAGGGATGCCGGCCCCGTGTGTCGTGCCGCGGGAGGCAACACCTCATCAATGAGAGGACCGTTGCGCGAGAAGAGAATCGTCTTCCGCACCGAAGGACCGCCCTTGATGGCGATGACCTCTTCTCGTTTGCGCGCTGGTTCCCATTTGCCGTCATAAAGAAAGCAATCCGGATGTTGCGGGTCCGTTTTCTCCTGATAAAGATCGCGCTGCGAGCAGATGTTGTTCGTGCAGCCCCAGGCGACGTGCTTATTGCGGCCAAACATGACGGCCGGCATGCCCGCGTAGGCCATGCCCACGACGTTGAAGGAACCGCCGCAGAGATGGACTTCATACCAGCACGACACGGCCTCGAAGGCGATGTGCGGATCGCTGGCGACCATCGCCGCCCCGTTCACACTACGGCGTCCCGACACGACCCAGTTGTTGCTGCCTCCGCACTGCGGATCATCGACTCCCATCCCGACCGGCTGCGAGCCGATGCGGCCGCGCGGATACGATCCGGGCGGCAGGATGCTCTCCGCATCGGACTCGACTTCCAGAAAGGCCCGATACAGTGGCCCTTCTCTCAGGGTGCGCCGGGCTAGCTCTGGAATGACGATCACCGGGAAACGTCCGGTCAGATACCAGCGAAACTCCCCCTCGATCGTCAGGCAATCGATCGGCGTCCACGGCTCCGGGCGATAGTCCAGCAGATCGAACTCAATGGGCAGTCGATCGCTGCTGTCCGCGATGACAGCATTGATTCCGGCCGAGAACGCCCTCAGAAAGGTGCGCGTTTCCTCCGGGAGTTCCGTCCACTCGCGTTCGGCGATGCGGCGAATGCCTACCGTGCGAGCCAGCAGATCCCACTCAAAGACATTTCGCAACCCGGCAAAGCGCCACAGATAATCCAGCTCGCTGCCATCGGGTCCAAGGATCTCGCTCAACCGCCCGGCCCCTTTGCGACGCAGGAAATCGAGCTGAAAGAGGCGATCCTGCGCCATCGCATAGCCGAAGCCGAAAAATAGATCTTCGTCGTTGTCGGCTTGAATGCTGGGAATGCCCCACGAATTGCGATGAATCCGCACCGAGCGACGCACCCTCGCGGGCCGGCCCCCGGTCATGGCCGGCACACGCGAGGCGGCTTCTTGTTGCCACCAGGCATCGAACTCCTTCCGGGAAGCGCCGGCCGCCGCGCATACCGATGCGATCGATTCGCCTGCTCCCAGGCGCCGCAGGATCTCTTTGGCTGTGAGGTTCATGAGGATTTCCGATCCAGCGAGAAAACAGCAACGACGGCAAGCGATCACTTCTTGAGTGCTTTGGCGATGAACTCGAACAAGGCCTTGGTGGCTGGGTCGTCGGGCCGGCCGAGGTCCGCATTGAGCTTATTGTGGGTCGTCTCTCGGCCGGGGAAGAGCGTAAAGGGAACGCCCGCGTCTTTCAGCGCGTTACCCAAACGCTGCGCCTGGGCAGTAGTGTCCGGATGCCCGGCGACATACAGGATCAGAAAAGGCGGAATCCCTTTGTCCTTGGCCACATGCGTGACAGCGGAGAAGTCCCGATGCTTCGCCGGATCGTTGCCGAACTTCACCCGATGACCAAACTTTGGTAGCGGCAGACGATGCACTCGACAGCGTGTCTCCGCTACCTCGATAATGGCCGGCACATCATAGGTGTCTCCATCGACAGGCACACACCCTTTTGTGATGGCCAAGGAGAGGCCCTCGGCCTTCAAATAGCGATCATCAATGCAGATCAATGCAGCGAGCTGAGCACCGGCAGAATGGCCCATGACCAGCAGGCGGTTCGGATCGCCGCCATACTCGGCGATATGGTCATGTACCCAACGAATCGATTTGGCGATGTCGCGAATGATGGTCCCCATGTCCACGCTCGGTAAGAGGCGGTAGTTGGTGGATACAAAGACGAATCCTTTTTCCGTGAAAACCTTGGGCTTTATCTGAACGTCTTTTTTGTCTCCGGTTTGCCAACCGCCGCCGTGAATCCAGAAGACCACCGGCAAGTTTTTGGCATCCTTTGGCGAATAGACATCGAGCACCTGGCGCTCGTGAGCCGGATCCGCGTAGGGGATGTCGCGTTTGACATCCTGGGCTTGCGCTTCGGACAAAAATACGAAGGTGGCGAGAAGATAGGAGGCGCGAGTCATGGTACTCATCCCTCGTGACAAGGCGTGAATATCGAAGAAGCCGTCATTCAACATACGCATCGATAAGCTCGGTGACGAGACGCGACCCTCGGCAGGGCAATCGTCTCTCTCGTTCCCACGCAGGAGCGTGGGAACGCACGCCTGGACGCTCTGCGTCCCGTCCCGCACGAGAGCCGGATGCGACGCGGAGCGTCGCCAACGGACGTTCCCACGCAGGAGCGTGGGAACGAGGAATTAGTTCGATTTTCCAGCAGCGGATGGTTTTCCGCTCGACTCGGTGTTATCATCGCAATGATACGGCCCCAGGTAGGAGTGGCCTCCTCTCCCGAGCCTGAGCATTATGCCGACGCCGCGTTCCGTGCCTTTCTGTTCGGGACCTCTCGACCGCCGAAGTTGGCTAAAAATCGGCGGCTTGAGCCTGGGTGCGCTCGTCACGGGTCTGGAGCCGAACCTGGCACGCTTGTTTGCGGCTGAGCAGGGGACCAGTCGCCGCGAACTCAGCAAGGACTTCTCTGTCATCTTATTTTGGGCCAACGGCGGCCCCAGCCATCTGGATATGTTCGACTTGAAACCAGAGGCTCCCGCCGAGATCCGCGGCCCCTTCCGACCAATTCGCACCAATCTCGCGGGAATTCACATCACAGAGCTTCTGCCGACCTTAGCCAAAATGGCCGACAAGTTTGCCATCGTGCGCAGCTTGCACCACAACCGCGCGGAGCACTCTGGGGGCACGCATCGCTTCCTGACAGGCTATCCCTCCGTGGCGGCCAATCTCCAGGACAGCGAGTATCCGGACATCGGCTCCATTGTGGCCAAAGAGCTTGAAGGACAGGCGGGCGACGTCCCGCTGTACGTGGGCAACACCAAGTTCTACGGCGGTGGACCGGGCTATCTCGGGCCAGCCTACAGCCCGTTCATGCCCAGCCCCAACCCGATCACCTCCACGGGCGCCAACACCTACGACCCTGTGCCCCTATATCTCACCGAACGCAGTCAGGCCAACCTGATGCTTTCTGCTGAGGGAGTCGTGACGCTGCGCCGCCGCCAGCAACTCTTGCAAACGCTGGACGCTTTGCCGCGTCATCTCGATCGCCCTGACGCCCTTACGATGTTCGACGGCTTCCAGAAGCGTGCCGTCGAACTGCTTGCTGGCCGCCGCACTCGTGCGGCCTTCGACCTGACCCGCGAAACCTTGCGCACGCGTGAACGCTATGGGAATACCCACTGGGGCAAGAGCCTGTTAACGACCCGGCGGCTCGTCGAGGCCGGCGTCCGTTTTGTCCAGTGTCAGGCCGGTTTCCGTCTCCGCCGCGAAACCGGCGTGACCACGACCTGGGACGACCATTCCGTCAATGCCCACATTTTTAAGGCGTATGAGGAAAGGCTGCCGTTGTTCGATCGGGCAGTCTCGGCGCTGATCGAAGACCTGTACCAACGCGGGCTGGATCGGCATGTGTTATTTATATTCTGTGGCGAATTCGGCCGTACTCCGCGTATCGAGTACCAGAATCCAAAGCGGCGGCCCGGTCGGGACCATTGGCCCAGGGCCATGAGTATCTTCCTCGCGGGCGGCGGTCTGAAAATGGGCCAGGTCATTGGGGCCACCAATTCGCGCGGCGAGGAACCCACCCACCGCCCCATGGACAGCAATTGTCTGCTCACCACCATCTATCACCGCTTCGGCATCGATACCAACCACATCTTCCACGACCGCAGCGGCCGGCCGATTCCCATTCTTCAGCACGGCGAGGCGATAAAGGAACTAACCGGCTGAAAATCGATGACGGTCTACTCGCCTTTTCAGCCTGCACTTCGGAACAGTCTTGATTATTTAGACTCCTCGTCCTCCCTCTTGTTGCGCTGGCCATACAATACTTCCTTCGTGCAGCCAATTTCCATCGAGGAGAATCATCATGAAACCTATCGTTGTGACGGCAGGCATGCTCGTGGTTGGGGCGGCGCTGTTCGCGATGCCGTCCGGATCGGCTGATGAAAAAGACAACGGTTGGATCCAGCTGTTCAACGGCAAGGATCTCAGCGGCTGGTCGGTCTATCTCGACCCCAAGCAGAAAGCCGACCCCGCCAAGGTTTTCAAGGTTCAGGACGGCATTCTCATTTGCGAAGGGATGCCGTTCGGCTATCTGATTACCGACAAGGAGTACGAGAACTACGTCCTCAAGTTGCAGTGGCGCTGGGGACAGAAGGTCCACGGTAGGGGCCGCAATAGCGGCGTCTTTGTCCATGTAGTTGGCCCGAACCAGATCTGGCCCAAGGCGGTCGAGGCCCAGCTCATGGCCGATCACGCGGGCGACTTTTGGTTGGTGGACAACTTCAAGCTGAAGGTCGATGCCAAACGGCAAGACCCACGGATTGACCGCCATTATCTCCGGATGAAGGACCATGTGGAAAAAGCGGTCGGAGAGTGGAACCAGTACGAAATCACTTGCAAGGGCGACTCTATTCGCCTGGTGATCAATGGCCAGCTTGTCAACGAAGGAAGCGATGCGGAATTCTCTAAGGGCAAGATTCTGCTACAGTCGGAGGGTTCGGAGATTCATTTCAAGGATATAGCGCTCAAGCAGCTGCCGAAGTAGGGCGTTCGCGTCGCAATGATGCCGAGATGAGAGATTTCACAAGATGTCCACACCACTTTGCCGCTGGGGAATCGTTGGCACTGCCCGCATTGCTCGCAAAAACTGGAAGGCGATCCGCAATGCGGGCAACTCCACACTGATCGCCGTGGCCAGCCGCGATTCCCAGCGCGCCGGCCGGTTCATCGCCGACTGCCAGGCCGATGTGCCTTTCGCGCCCGAACCCGCGGCCTGCGGAAGCTATCAGGAGCTGCTCGACCGGGACGACATCGATGCTGTGTACATTCCGCTGCCGACCGGCGTTCGCAAGGAATGGGTGCTCCAGGCGGCCAAGGCGGGCAAGCACGTATTGTGCGAGAAACCCTGCGCCATCTCCAGTGCCGACCTCCGTGCCATGCTCGATGCCTGCCGCGAGAACCGCGTTCAGTTCATGGATGGGGTCATGTTCATGCACAGCCAACGGCTGCCTCTGCTCCGGCAGACTCTCGACGACGGGCGCTCGATAGGCAGCATTCGCCGCATTACCAGTCAATTCAGCTTCCTGCCCTCCGATGATTTTCTGGCGACGAACATCCGGGGCAGCAACGTCCTCGAACCGCTTGGCTGCCTGGGCGACCTGGGCTGGTATAACATTCGATTCTCCCTGTGGGTAATGAACGAGCAGCTTCCCAAGCGCGTTTCCGGCCGAGTGCTGGCGGGGCACACCTCCGGCGCCGGCCCGCAGCTGCCAATGGAGTTTTCAGGCGAGATGTTCTTTGCAGGAGGTGAGAGCGCTTCGTTCTTCTGTTCTTACCGGACGGGAAATCAGGAGTGGGCGAACGTGAGCGGGACGCACGGATTCTTGCATGTACCGGACTTTGTCGTTCCCTATTACGGAAACGAAGTGAGCTTCGAAACCAACGCGCCGGTCCTTCAAGTCCGGAGTTGCTGCGACTTCGGCATGGAGAGCTACCCCCGTCGCTTCGCCGTTCACGAGTACAGCAACGGCCTGGTCAACGCTCAGGAGACGAACATGATCCGGACCTTCGCCCAGATCGTGACCTCCGGTCAACTCCAGCCGCGTTGGGGGGAACAGGCCTTGGCGACGCAGCAGGTGCTCGATGCCCTGCTGTACTCCGCCCGGCAGGATAGCAGTTGGGTGGCGGTCGGCGGGTAACGAGCGTTTGGCATCCTCAGTCGGCGGCCGAGTAAAGTCTTATAAGCAGCGCTCCGAACACCGCTGCTTCTGGAAATGGTTAGCGGCGCTTCGCGGAAGCGCCGCTAACCTCTACGGCAATGAGACGCATGGTCCCTGGCATGGAGAAAACTCCGATGAACGCGCGAATTCTGCTGGCGATCCCCATCTTCTACCTCCTGACGACCGGCTTGGGTTCATCGGCCGAACCCTCTGCCGACATCCGCGAGTTAAAGCTTCGCGATTGGGAGCCGAGGTCCATGCTGGCCGCCAAAACCACCGTTGTCGAGAAACCGCGGTATCCCGTGATAGATGTGCATAACCACCTGGGTGGTGGAAAAATGCGACTGACGCCGGAGGTGGTGAGTCGTTACCTTACCGAGATGAATGAGGCCGGGGTCCGGACCGTGGTCAACCTCGACGGCGGCTGGGGCGATCGGCTCAGAGAAACCCTCGCCGCCCTCGACGATGCCCACCCCGGACGCTTCCTCACCTTCGCCCTGATCAACTTCGATGGCCTGGACGATGAAGATTGGGGACAGCGCGAAGCGAAACGGCTTGAGGAGGGATTCAAGGTCGGGGCCAAGGGACTGAAATTCCACAAGACATTAGGGCTGCACTACCGCTACAAGGACGGCCGGCTGATGCAAGTGGATGATCCCAAGCTCGACCCGGTATGGGAAGTGTGCGCGCGCTACCAACGGCCGGTGGTCATCCACATCGCCGACCCGGCCGCCTTTTTCACACCGCTGGATCGTTTCAACGAACGCTGGCATGAACTCAACGCCAATCCGGGCTGGCTCTTCGCCGACAAGAAGTTCCCCAAACGCGAGGAACTGCTCGATCAGCTCCATCGCGTGATCGCCCGTCATCCCCGGACCACGTTCATTAATACGCACTTCGGCAACAACGCCGAGGATCTCGCGGCTGTCGCCGACAAGCTCGACAAATATCCAAATATGTACATCGACATCGACGCTCGCATCTCGGAGCTGGGCCGCCAGCCGTATACGACGCGCAAGTTCTTTCTGAAATATCAGGACCGGATCATGTTCGGCACCGATACACCGCCCCGCCGCGACGCCTACCGCATCTATTACCGCTTCCTGGAGACCGACGATGAATATTTCGACTGTTCGGCGAGCCATCATCGCCAGGGGTTCTGGAACATCTACGGCATCTATCTCCCGCCGGAGATTCTCGAAAAAGTCTACCGGACGAACGCCGAACGAGTACTGTTCGGCGTGAAGAAAGATGAAGCGGCTCAGCCGGCCCGCCGGGAGTTGCATGTTCGCTCCACCGAGGATTTCGAATTGACAGGAGACGGACGCGCCGAGGCGTGGAAAAAGGCCGAGTGGGAGCCGCTGCATCGGCGAACGGCCGAGGGCAATCCTTACGAGACGCGAATCAAGGTCCTTTATTCCAGAAAAGGGATTTATGTCTTGATGGATGCGACGGACAAGAAAATCACGGCCACACACACGAAAGATTTTGAGAATCTTTGGGAAGAGGATGTCTTTGAAGTGTTCCTTTGGACGGACGAACGAGATCCGCTGTATTTCGAGTACGAGATCTCCCCACTTAACTTCGAGCTGCCGATCCTAATTCCCAATCTGGATGGTAAATTTCTGGGCTGGCGGCCGTGGCATTACGAAGGCGAGCGGAAGATACGCAAAGCAACCTCGGCCACCGGAGGGACCCTCAAATCCGGCGCATCGGTAACAGGCTGGAAAGCCGAGATCTTCATCCCGTACGCTCTGCTCACCCCCTTGCGCAACGTCCCACCCAAGCCCGGCACGCGCTGGCGGGCAAACTTCTATCGCATGGATTACGACAACGGCAAAACGACCAGCTGGGATTGGGCGCACGTCGGCCCCAGCTTCCATGAATTTCGGAAATTCGGAACGCTGGTGTTTGAATAACGCCAGGCCTTGTGGGAAAACTCACTTGTACGCAATAGGTGCGGCCATTACCATAAGAATCTGTAACTCTTTGATCGATTAGCCCGCAGCCGATCTGTATCTGAGCCTGAAGCGCAAGCGAGGCTATTCATTCCTTTGCTTACGTTCCAGGCTCGAAAACTACATGTCCGACTCGCAGGAGACTTCGCACATGCCTATCAACGCCGTCTGTCCGGAGTGCCAAGCTGCCTATCTCTTGGCCGATCAGCAAGAGGGCAAAAAAGTTCGCTGCAAAAAATGCCAGACGGTTTTCGTGGCCGAGGAGGCCTCATCGCGGCGGACGACGGTACGCGGCGACGGCGGGGCGCCCTCGCAGGGACGCTCGCGCCCGTCCACAGTGACGAATCGCCGCGGCACCCCGAGCCGAATCGCCCGGGATGACGACGAGGACGAGCGCGATGAGCCGCGGCGAGCGCCCGCGCGGAGCCTGGCAAAGAAAAAGGGCGGAAGCGGCATGACGTGGATTCTCGTCGGCGCTGGGGTAGGCGGCGCACTGTTCCTCCTCTTGTGCGGCGGCATCATCGCCTTTTTGGTGTTCAGAGATAAAACCGCGGAGGTGACGACCAATACTCCACCACCGAACACTCCGCCACCTCCCGCTGCTCCGCAAATGATGCCGCCAAATGTGCCCTTCAATCAGCCGGCCTTCAACCCACCGATCCAGGGCCAACCGGTCGTGCCAGCACCCAACCCGGTGCCGCCGGTCCAGCCGGCTAATACGCCGCCGGCCGCTGTCGAAGATGCGTCTCGTTCTCGCGCGGAACCAGGCACCGAGGAACGAAAGACCAATAAGCGTCTTACCGCGGAGGGACGCGAGCACGTCAAGCATGCCACCGTCTATTTGCGCGTCACGCTGGCGGACGGCAGCCGCGCGACGGGTACCGGCTTCTTCGGTTGCAAAGAAGCTCGAAACATCATCCTCACCAACGCCCACGTCGTCGGCATGCTCTCGCCGGATAGCCTCCGGCCTCAAGCCGTTGAGGTTATCGTCCACAGCGGCGAGGCGAACGAATGGAGGACCGGCGCTCGCGTGCTCGGCGTCGATCGCGCCTCGGATCTGGCCGTCCTCGACATCGGCACGCCGACCAAGCCCGTCCCCGATCCGCTGACGGTCAAGTCGGCCGGCGTCCTGCGGGAGCTGGACGAAGTTTACGTTTTTGGCTTCCCCCTCGGCGAGAGTTTGGGCAAGGAGATCACCATCCGGCCGGCGTCCGTGTCGTCGCTGCGCAAGAAGAATGGCCGGCTCGAGCGTGTCCAGGTCAACGGCGGTATGGATCCCGGCAACTCCGGCGGCCCAGTCGTTGATAACAACGGCGATGTGGTTGGCGTGGCCGTCTCCATCATCCCCGGCCGGCAGATCAACTTCGCCATTCCCGGTGAACGCGTCCACGCCATTCTCGATGGCCGCATTTCCGACCTGACTGTCTATCAACCGTATCTGACCCCCGACAATAAGGTCGCCGTGCCACTTGCCGCCGAGATGATCGATCCGCGAAATCTCGTGAAACAAGTGGGTCTGGAAGTTTGGACCGGCGACAAACCGTCCAGCACCAATTCGAGTGCAGATTCCGCGACCGCGGCGCAGGCGGCGGCCCAAGCCGGCGATTCGCCCCGCGTTTACTTCGATTTGAAGTACATCGCTCCCGAGGGCAAGGCGGACATCATTCTGCCGGAGCTGCCGGCCGGCAAGGTGTACTGGCATCAACCCAAGTGGGTCAACGCCAAGGGCGAAGCGAATTGGGCGCTGGCCAAGCCGATGCCGCTGCCGTGGCCGCCGGTCTATCGCAAGCCGGCCACGTTGGCTCTGCGCTATAGCCAGGGATCGAAGCGCGCGCTCGATCTGAATATCGAGAACATCATCAAACTCAGCAGCAACGATGATGATTCCGACGCCTTCCGCATCCGCACCTCTGCGGCATTCACCGAAACCGTCGCTTCCGCGGCTCAGGGCAGCACCGTGCTGACGTTGCGCTATCGTCAGCCGCCCCATCGCGAGCTAATCTCGCCGGACGGCCGAACGCATGAGAACAGCAACGACGAGCAGTTCATCCATGATCTGCCGCGCCTCGTAACGACCTCGGTTCAGCTGGACCGCGTGGGCAACATTGTCCAGCAAGCAATCGATCCGCGTCCGTTGGCTCGGATCGATCCGGAACTGGTCAAATCGATCCGCGGCTTCCATGAGCGGATTCAGCAGGGGTTGGAGTCGTTGTCGGTGTCGTTGCCACCCAGCGGCACCGCCAATCCGCTGGACAGTTGGAAGGCGGAGCGGGCTCTACCCATCGAAACGCCCGGCAAAACCGAGTTGGGCAAGATCGATGTGACATTCACCTACCTGGGCACGCGCCGGCGCGACGGCCGTGAGGAGGCCGTCATCAATATGGACGGCCTGGTGCGCGGCAAGGAAGACGGCATCAATGGAAGAGCCGCCGGCCAGATCTTGGTGGACCTGGTCAGCGGCCAGACCATCCGTGCTGAGACTACGGTGAAGCTGCAACTGGAAGCTCTCCTCAGCGAAGGCGAGAAGCTGCGCCGCATTCGCGTTCTGGACACCATGAAATTCCGAATGCAACGCAAGCTGTAATCGGCTTACCTTTGTTTGCGCCTCGGGCTGGCAGGACGCACATGTCAGCCCGCCGCGCGCAAGCGGGGGAAGAATCGTCCGGTGTGGCGGCAATAATCGGAGTAGGGCTGTCCGTGAAGCGCGCGCAAGAATCGCTCCTCGCTCCGCGCCTTGATCCGCATGAACGGCAGATGCACCAGGGCCAGGGCGAGCATCGCCCATGTGGGAACCACAACCACGGAACACAGCATAAGCGCGATGCTGAGTGCGTAAATCGGATGGCGAACGACGGCGTAGGGTCCATTCCGTACCAATTCCGCCTTTTGTCCTGGAAGGACGGCCACGCTCCAGTTCCTCCCCAGCCGCATCCAGCAGGCGGCCGTGGCGGCGAAACAGCCAAATCCCAAAAGCGCGGCGAGAAGGCGCGGCACGTTCAGATCGATAGGGACGCGGCCCGGCTGCGCCAGTCCCAGCCAGGCGTGGCCGCGGCAAAGCGCCTGCCACGGCAGCACATTCCACAGCACGACCACCGGCACCCAGATCGGCCAAAGTAGGCGTTCGACGCGATTGCTCGGCCACAGCCCGGCCGGCCGTCCATGACGCCAGCGATTGACGACCGCCATGACGCCCACCCCCGTCCAGTAAGCCGACAATGTCGCACTCAGAATCGCACTTGGAAGATCGATCACCGAATTTCCTCCTTGTGTTCGCGGCAACACGATAACGCAAGGAAGAGAGGCGCTCCAGGGCAATTTCACGCGCTCACGCGCCGTTCGATCGCTTACGGTCGTGGTTCAGGCGGATTACGGACTTGCAAGCTCCCCGCAGAGGTGTAGCATAAAGGAACAGGACCAGTCCAGCGTCCGAGGGGTAGTGGGTGACACGCTTCGACCAGATCGAACACGCGAGCCTGACGGATGTGGGCGTCCGCCGAAGCCACAACCAGGACAGCCACGCCATTCAGCTCGCCCGCGACGATGAGCAATGGCACGAGCGCGGCCATCTTTTTCTCGTCGCCGATGGGATGGGTGCGCATGCGGTCGGCGAAAAAGCCAGCGAGCAGGCCGCCGGGTTGATTCCCCACACTTATCATAAATATGTTCATCAGGGCCCCCAGGCGGCGCTGCGAAAAGCGTTCATGGAGGCCAACGCCAGCATCCACGCTTGCGGCCAGCAGAACCGCGAATTCGCCGGCATGGGCACGACGACCACGGCTCTGCTTATTCGTCCCGAGGGCGCGTGGATCGGCCACGTCGGCGACAGCCGCGCTTATCGCATCCGCGATGGGCTAATCGAACAACTCAGCTACGATCACAGTTGGGTGTGGGAGTACGCCCGGCTCAAGCGCATCGATCCGTCGGAAGTGCAGGACATCCCCGCTAACGTTATTCATCGCTGCCTGGGTCCGGAGCCGCTGGTGCAGGTGGACATCGAAGGTCCGCATCCGCTCAAAAGCGGCGACATTTTTTTATTGTGCAGCGACGGACTGAGCGGGCTGGTGTCGGACCATGAAATGGGGGCCATCGCCAGCGTACTGCCCCCGGCGGAGGCATGCCGGCTGCTGATCGACTTGGCCAACCTGCGCGGCGGGCCGGACAATATCACCGTGGTTCTCGTCCGCGTCGGCGGTCCCTCCGCCGAGTCCAACGGCGTCGCCGCGATCAAAAAGAGACGAAGACGGCCGCTCTGGTCGGTCTTGCCGTGGTGGCCATTCGCTCTACTGGCTGGCACGCTGCTGGCGGTTTTGGCCATCGTCTTACAATTCAACCAATGGCCTGCCACGGCCGGGTTCACCTTCATCCTCGGCTCCGCGGCCATCATGGCCGGACTCGCCGGTTTGATTATGCACTATCGGCGCGAGCGTCAACGAATCTCGATCGAGGAGGAGCCGTCGGAGCCGCGCATCCATCGACAAACCACCTGCCGTATCGAACAGCCCCTTCTCGATCGCCTGATCCGCGCGGTCACAACGCTGCACCAATTCGCTCTGGAAAAGCACTGGGCGCCGGATTGGAAGACCTACGAGGAACACGCCACCGCGGCCGAGCAGCTGACGCAACAAGGCGGCGACGTGGCCGCTGTCTTTCGGGAATACTGCCGAGCCTTGATGCCGCTGACCCGCGCGCTGCACAAGCAGCGAAACAAGGAAGAAAGCTTCCAACCTGTCTGGGATAAAACACAGTAACGCAGCTCTGAGTTTTGTTCGTTCAGGCGAATACGTCGGAGCGCGGGCGTCTCGCCCGCCGATTTGCCGAACACTTTTCTGGTTCCAAGCTCTCAAGGATAGGTCTCGATTGGACGAAGAGTCCCCAACGATCAGAAAAACATGCAACAATCGGTCTCATGCCGGTAATAGTAGGGTAGAGGGCGCGGACGGACCCCGAGGGGAACGACATGGCGACCAACGAGACGAGCAAGGTCATTCACCACCTTCGCCGGGCGGCGCTGCTGCAAGATGGGGCGGGGATGACCGATGGGCAATTGCTGGTGGAGTATGTCCGCCGTCGGGAAGAGGCGGCGTTGGCAGCGTTGGTGCGCCGGCATGGCCCGATGGTTTGGGGGGTGTGCCGTCGTGTCCTGCACAACCACCACGACGCCGAGGACGCCTTCCAAGCCACTTTTCTTGTTTTCGTCCGCAAGGCTTCGTCCATTGATCCTCCGGAGCTGCTTGCCAACTGGCTCTACGGCGTGGCTCATCAAACGGCGTTGAAGGCAAGAGCAACCATTGCCAAAAGGAGGACGAGAGAGAGGCAGGTGATGGAAATGCCGGAACCGGCCGTGAACGACCAAGAACTCTGGAGCGATTTGCAACCCCTGCTTGACCACGAACTGAGCCGCCTGCCGGACAAATACCGTGTCGCCATCGTTCTATGCGACCTGGAAGGAAAGCCGCGCAAGGAAGCGGCTCGCCATCTCGGCGTCCCCGATGGCACGCTTGGGGCACGACTGGCACGAGGCAGAAAGATGCTCGCCGGTCGATTAGCTCGGCATGGAGTAACTCTTTCGGCTGGAGCGCTGGCCGTCGTGCTGACCGAAAACGCGGCGACGGCATCGGTACCCACCGGAGTCGTCAGTACCACCATTAAAGCGGCGAGTCTGTTCGCGTCCGGGCAAGCGTCGGCCGTGGGTGTGATATCCGTGAAGGCCGTGGCTTTGACGGAAGGAGTGATGAAAACGATGTTCCTCGCCAAGCTGAAGATCGCCACGACCATCGTGCTGAGTATGGGACTTCTTGGAATCAGCTGGGGCCTATATCCCACCCGCGCCGCCATGCCAAATGAAGCGGAGCAAGAAGCGGCCCCCCAGCCCCCCTCCGCGTCCAGCGCGACGGACAAGGAGGGGGGCAACCCCTCAAAAAAGGGTCAAGACGAAGAGAAGATCGCCTTACCGAAGGGGCCGGCTCCTGTGCAGGCTGTGGTGAGTTTGTCGAAGGATGGCAAGCTCACGGTGAAGTGTGAGCATATCGTTGTGACCAAGAGGAGAACGGGTATGCCGCCGCTGCCCGTCGCTCAGATGCCCGGTCCGCGCGTGGTCTTCAAAGACTTCGGCGGAGGCATTGGTGCCATGATGCCGGCGCATCATCCGAAGGAGATGTCTTATGACCTCAAAGAGGTCCAGGTTTTCGATACCAAGGGGAAGGAGGTTGACAAGAAGGATCTGGCGAAGCTCCTCCAAGAGGAGAGGGTAGCCGTGGCGTCGTTCGGAGACCAACTGCCCGACCCGCTGCACCTTCGCATCCTCAAGGAAGACACTCTCGTCTTCATCCTGCCGCCTCCGCCTGCTGAAGCGTTACATCTACCGGATGGGATACCGTTTCTGAGCGGGGGCGAAGCCCTGTTACCGGGACTTGAGCCGGAGACAGCTTCCGTCCTGTTCTACCGACAACAATCCTTGTTCGGTGAATACAACGCGCACTGGATCGGCGTCAAGCAACCGTAACGGAAGCAACGACGGTCCCGGAGCGCGGGCATCTCGCCCGCCTCTTCTTCAGGCGAGACGCCCGCGCTCTGGGATAATCAGCAAAGAGTTCGAGCGTCTAATCCCCGAAAAAAAGTCCCTTTTTACCAGGTGCCGCCATGAATGCTCGTTGTTCCGTGACACGCCGGAGTGCCTTCACGCTGATCGAGCTGCTGGTGGTGATCGCCATCATCGCTCTCTTGATCGGCATGTTGTTGCCGGCCGTGCAGAAAGTCCGCGATCGGGCCAACAAAATTCACTGCGCCAGCAATCTGCACAACATCGGCATCGCCATCCACATGTACAACGACACGTACAACGTCTTTCCCAACGCCGCCGAAACGCCCACCGTTCCCTCGCCGCCACCCGGCGACAAAGGACCTTTGTATCTCGTCATTGCGCCCTTTGTCGAGAGCCTGCAAACCACCGCCAACAGCAATCCAAGCCAATCTTTGTCCAAGATCTTTTTTTGTCCCAGCGATTTGTTCCGCTATCAACCGGCCGGCGCTGAGTATGATTCTGCCCAGGTCGAATTCTGGTATGGAACACCGCAGACCACCCAGGGACTCAGTTATGAGTATGCCCGAAACCCTCGCGGTGTCATGGTGATTAAACGTCGCGGCGATCCTAGTCCGACCATTATTGGCGATCAGACTGGATTGTGGCAGATGAACCTTGCCAAACTCGAATCGGGCAGCAGTAGGGGTTCCAGCAATACTCTCATGTGTTACGATTTTGACCCGGTTCACGGCATCCCCGGCACCGATGTCTCGCGCAATTACCTCTTCGCCGACGGACATCTGGAATGATCGAAACCGCATCCGCAGCCCTTTATAGGAGCGAGTCATGGAACCATCCTCCGAACCGTCGAAAGACGAAGGCATGGTCGTGCAACGGCAGTTGTATCGAGCGGGCCAAACCCAAACGGCCGGGGTTTGCCCCCCAGGTTCGGCTACAAAGGCGGGTGATGCGAAACCGCCGTCTCGCAGGAACCGACTTCGTCGAGCTTTGGCCGTGACTGTGTGGTTGTTGCTTCTGGGCGGTATTTCCTACTACCTTTTCCTCCCAAACCTCGACGAGGTGTCGCGCAGCCTTAAGGCCATCCGCGATGATCCGAACCTTACGATGGAACAAAAATTCGAGAAGACTCGTGAGGTATTCTCGAAACTGACTCCCGAGCAGAGCAAGCGGGTGGTTCAAAACGACATGAAGAAAATGCACTATCAGAGGAATGCGGAGATGCACAAGTTCCTCAAGATGTCACCGGAGGAACAAGTGGCGTATCTGAAACAACAAGAAGAGGAACGGAAACAATTCCATAAGCAGCTCGAATCAATGGGGATAAAGGGGCCTAAGAGCGGTCAGGGTGCAGGTGTACCGATAGTTGGAGGCAGTGGAGGTATGACTGCCGGCGGCCGCGTTTCGATGAAGGCTCCCGCCGGCGGAATGCGTGTTCAGATGGCTGACGGGCGTGGTGGTGGTCAGTACATCTTCTTCGGACCAGGCGTAGGCCCCGGCGGAGGAGGACCTCCCAATCCCAGTCAAATGCAGAAAACGATGCTCGACAATATTTCCCCCGAAACGCGGGCGGGCATGTCTTACCAACGAGGGTTAATGCCGCCGCAGCCGCCCAAATAACGAATGAAGTGAGCAGGCATAACTTTGGTTAGCGACGCTTGGTAGAAGCGTTGTCTGGGGAGATGGACGCTTGATGCGAAGCGCCGCTAACCAAGGGTATTCTTGCTCCGCGCTCTTGCGAACAAGATCCCGCCAGCCCGAAGCGGAAGCGTGGGGCACTCCTTCTGGCGGGGTTTTGTCCGCAAGACTGGAATATGGGAAGTGTGGGGCGGTATTGAGACGATTCCCTCGTTCTCACCATTTCTTCGCTGGCGGAACTTTGGGTTGTCCAGGCTGAATCGGTTGCGGCGGTCGCGTTATGGGAACGGGGCGCGTGTTGGGAGGACGGCTCATCTCGCTATACCAGATGCCGCCGATAATCAGGCCGCAGCCGAGCATAAGCAAGCAGTTTAGCACGGTGCCGAGGATGCCGCAGATCCAGCCGGCCTGCGTCATGCCGCGGCCATTGTCGTCCATCTGGCCGCGCTTCATTTTGCGCAGATCGATTTGCCCCATGATCCAGGCGGCCAGGCCCAGGCTCGCGCAGATGGGTACCATGATCATGCCGAGGAATGGGATGCACCAAACCATGAGACCGGCCAAGCTGATGATGCCCAGCGCGAGGACGGTGGAGCCGCGATCCGGTTCTGCATCACGGCGAGGCCCCATGCGTCGGAGATCCGGTACGTCCCATTCGAGGCGTTCGTCTCTCAAACGGGGCCGACGCTTTGGTTCCGGGGACGATGCCGGTACGGGTGAGTCCGGCGGATGATCCGTGGAGGGCTGTAATTCGACCGCGCCAACTAGTCCGGGAGTATCAGTCTGGAGAATGGACGGCGGAGAAGACGGCTCGTCGAGGGTCAACTCAAGCGGCAAGTCTTGCAGAGGGCGAGGAGGGGCGTCCGGCGGGCCGAATTCGGGGGGGCTGTCAAAGGTGTGATTGCACGTCGGGCAGCGCACTTTTTGCCCACGCAGCGCGTCAGCGACGCGCAGTTTTCCTCCGCATGAGGGACAAGCGATGATGATGGGCATGGCTACCTCGACACCCCGAAAAGTTCACTTTGGTGTAGGCTCGGCCGGCAGAGTCACGCCGGGGCCGTTCGCCGGCACTGGCTCGACAGGCTGCCGGAGCATGTCGGTCAAAACGTCGCCAGCGTAACGGTCTTCGTACAGCGCAACGTCGCCAATCAGCTCAATCAGGCGTTGGACCTGCGAACCGTGTTCCAACTTCAGGGGCAAGATCACGTTTGGCTTGTCATCCCTTGGTTGAGGAGTGTCGAACATGAGCATATCCGGCATAATGGCGGGGCCAAGATATACCCATCCGTGGGTAAGTAGATACGCTTGCACTGCTTCCGGGCGCACTTGAAGAATACGTGGGTCTATCCAGGGATTCCGAAATTTCATGACTGTTTCCTCTCTCGGGCCTGCTTGAGCAAATCCGTCAAAGCCTCGACGGAAAAGACATTGGTCCGCGGAATCGTGATGCGAAGGCTGCTGGTTGCTGTCGAGGGTGGAGATCCTCTCAGAGAAACCCAGTAAGCACAATGGCGCAAACAAAGATGTTCGGACGTCTGGCTGAGCCAGAATACCTCGTCCACGGGCATCACAAAAAGAACCAAGATAAGAAGGGTCGGTCGGTCAGTGTCCCGCAAATCATTGTAGGTATCTACATCCAGGTCGTAAATCACATGCGTATCGCTCACGATTGCCCGTGTAGTGCTTTTTAGCTGCAGATCAACTTGTGCTCCCACATCTCTCCGCCGCCCCTCTACGGGGGACACCAATCGCAACGATAGATCGATGCCGTAATCGGGAACGGGATTGCTCGATGTAACTCCAGCCTGGGCCGCAACTGCCTGTACATAAGCTCGGCACAGCGCTTCCTGCCGATGCTCTCGCGTCATCATGACGGAATCTCCGAACGCAGACGTGATTCATCAGCGACGATCACGGCATGGCTAGCTCGAATCTGCGAAACCGAGCATCAACCCTTGAAGAAATCTTTCACTTCCTTATCGGAGAGGAACACCAAGTTGATGATTCCCAGAGTCAAATTCACAAAATCGCAGTTAACGATATTGACGATCTGCATGATCGCGATGCCCGAAGGCGGCGCCTGCGCGGACGCTCGATCGCCCAGCAGCTGCGAACCCTTGACGATTGCCATGATTCCCATCACAAGGCTGTAGTAGGCCCCCGGCCAGCACAGCCCATAGATGGTCGCCATGATGCCGACAGCGGTCAGCGTGGCCAGGATGCCGCCGACGAGGGTCATGATAGCGATGGCCTGTACTTTGCTGGGCTTTTCGTGACGGCGACGAAAGCGACGTGGTGCGTCGTCATCGACTTCATCGTGGTCATCGTCGATAACGCGGCGCTTGGAAGGACGGGGTTCGTCCTCGGTCTCCGGCGGCGGAACTGTGGAACGGCGTGCCGGTGCTTCTTCTTCGAAGTTCTCCGGCGACGTGAAGGTATGGGAGCAGCTGGGGCACATGACCGCTTGGCCCAGCAAGTTCTCCGGAACGCGCAGCGTCCGCTGGCAAGACGGACACGCAATAGTGAAGCTCATGAGCATGGTCCTCCTCGGTGCTCGTTCAGCGAATACTTCGTTGTACCAGCGCGTCCATTTAGTTTATAGTTCGTCTGGAAAAGAATGCACGCGGCTTTCCTCGATCCGCTCGGGAACAAAGAAAGGCCGCGTGCATCACTTTTCGGGCGAGTCAGAACGCCGTTTGCTAACCAGACACAATCACTAGCAACGTATCTGGGAAGTGTCCGTTGCAGCAAACCGAGCCGTACACTCACCCTCGGAGTAGGACAGAAAGTCGCGGAGGAGGCAGCGGACGAGAGTGCCGGCGGTCAGGCCGTGCGCGCACGCAAATGCCTCCAGTGCCGTCAGCTGCCTCGCTTCGAGCAGAATAGGGATTTCCACGACCGCATCCTCGGCCAGGCAGCTGTCGTTCGCGAAGACACTCTTCTCAATAAGTTGTCGATTCATGATCTCCTCCGGTCTTGAACGAGACGCAACCCGCCGCTCCTGCTCGCGTGCTCCGTTAGTGCGATAGATGCCCGCTCGCCTTGTGGTGAAGAGCGCGAAGGATGAAATCGGCGCAGTCCGACGGCGACCACTGCGAGCAATTGAGGACCAAATCATAGTTGCGCGGCTGGGCGGCATCGACGTGGAAGTGCGCGCTGAGGAAACGGCTGCGCTCGTGATGGATCTCGTCGAGACGGCGGGCGGCCGTTGCGTGATCGACGTGAAGACTGCGGCTGAGGGTGGCGATACGGTCCTCGCGATCGCCGACCAGAGACACGCGCAAGGTCGAGTTCGCCGGCAAAATGAACGCTGCTCCATGGCCGACAATCAGGCAACGGCCGTTCTCGCCCAGCGAGCGAATAACGGAGATAAGATGGCGGAAATAGCGGCTTTCGCTCAGCTCGCAGCGCGAGCTGAACGACTCGATGCACTCCAGCAGCCAGCTTTGCCGCCGTTCATCGATGTCCTCGACGACGGCCACGGGCAGGTGCAGCTCCTGGGCGATGCGAGCCGGCAGCTCCCGATCGTACACCGGCCAACCCAGCCGCTCGCCAACTTCCCGCGCCACTTCCAGGACGGGCGTCCCGGCCTCGCGCGACAAGGCGATGCAAAAACGATCCCGCGCCGTCTCCTCCAGCGCCATATACTTCGTATCCGACTCCGTGCGATAACCCACCAACAGATGCTCCAGCGCCTCGACTTGACGATGGAAGAATTTGGTCGCGATCATCATAAACCTCCATTGATTTCGATGAAAAATCCTCGCTCCCTCGCGGTGCGAAGGAACGGCCGCACAGGACAGATGGGAAACCTGCCTCATCCAGGTCTCGACAGAATGGCGATGGTCGGTGTGCGGCTTAAATCAGGAGGATGCATAAGGTTTGGTGGCGTGGGACATCCGTGGGCAGGGGCCGCGAACCAAACATTGAGGAGAGCGAGCGAAGAGTTATCTCATCCCCGCCAGACGACGAGCGTTCGTGGCCGTTTTTGGCGTGTTCGCGTTCCGGATCAACTTCGTCGTCGTCGGGCGGCAGCACGGCGTTCTTGCTAGGACGGACGGGGTGATGGTTCGGATTGTCCCCGCGGCAGCGGCGGAGGCGAGCGAGGACGCGATGGTATCCGCCGCCGTTGCGATGGTGCGAGTGATCGCGGCGGAACGGCCGTAGGGCGCTGCCGATCCATGACAGGATGAGGCACGCAAGAACGGCGTAAATAACCACTTTCGAAATGGTTTTCATGTTCCGGCCGCCATGCGAACAAGGGGCGGGAGGGTGGATAACATTCCGCGGGAAGGATGTCAACGGTGAATTTATCCGCTCGCGTTCTACGTCTTGACCACTCTGAAGTATACCCACGGCGAAAATGCGGCTCAACGGCCCTGTGGTTACATTTCCGTCAGCATGATTCGTCCGTGAGAGCACGGCGCTGCGTCAATTTTGCAGTACGATGTAGCGCCAGTGATGCGGCTGGTTCTGTCGATAGCGCCAACCAGACGACGTGTCCATCGGATCGCCAGCCTGGATGTGATTGATTCGGCCCGGCAATGTTCCCTCCCTACCCCCAACAAGCCAGCCCATTTTATGCAATCCCCAGCCGATCAGCAGCAAGACGCTCGCTGCCGCCAGGAGAAATTGCCATCGTCTCATCTCTCGTCTCCTCCCCCGCTCGAATCCGCTGCATTTCCCCCATGACGTTAACTGGTTACTTCACGCAAAAAAGAGAACGACGCGCGTTCTCCACTCGGCCAAGCAGCGGAATCCCCCGTTTCGTACCGCGAATGGCGGCGCCTTGTACGCTATTTCCAAATCGAATGCAACAGGAGCTAGGAGTGTAAAATGAGACTCCCGATTGCAGACGAGCGAAGGGAATGGAATGGATCGACGGAGACGTGAACGCTTCTCGTAACCAAGCTGCGCGATCGTCTCGAACGCGTGCGTGTTGCGGTCGCGTTGGAATTCGAGTACTTTTGGTGAGTGGCCGTGCGGGTGCATTAACGTTGAATCAAACCTGCCTGCTCTTCTTGCCTTGGAGATCCCTCATGAGTTGCTCGCTTCGATCGGCTCTGCTGATTGTTACCCTCCTCGCGTTCGGATGCGGCCGTGGCGAGGAACGGACGATTAAAACTTCGCAGACATCGCGGATCGTGCCCGTCTCTGATGCTGGGAACAATACTGAGGCGGGAGACTCCTCATCCTTGCCGGATGCACAATCGGGTAGCAAGCGCGCGCTGCTGGTCGGCTGCACGAAATACGACAAGCTGCCGCCGCGTTCTCACCTCCAGGGGCCGATCAACGATGTCGAATTGATGCGCAAGGTGTTGACCGAACGCTTCGGCTTTATCGATAAGGATATCGTCACCTTGACGGAGCATCCCAAGGCAGCGGGTCGGCCCACACGCGCCAGCATCAAGAGCCAATTCGAGCGGCTGGCCCAGGAGGCGCGGTCCGGCGATCAGGTGATGATTTTGCTCAGCGGCCACGGCAGCCAGCAGCCCGATCACGAACCCTTCGATGAGGCGGACGGACTCGACGAAACCTTCGTGCCCTGCGACGCCGGCCCCTGGGACGACGACAAGGAGATCGTGGTCAACGCTATCACCGATGACGAGCTACAAGCTTGGAGCAAGGCGATCACCGACCGAGGTGCGGCGCTCTTTCTGCTCTTCGATTGCTGCCATTCCGGGACCATGTTGCGCGGCGGCAACCATGTCCTCCGTGAACTCCCTGCTGGGGAGATCGTGCCGAGGGAGGCGTTGCAGAAAGCTCGCGAAGCAGCGGCGGCTCGGCGCGCGTCCACCCGCGGCGTCGAAGCCAAGACGCCAGAGGACAAGTCGAAGAACGAGACGCTGCATCTGGTGGGCCTGTACGCTGCCCAGCCCCACGAACCGACGATCGAGCTGCCGATGCCTCCGGAGGCCAAGCTTCTTGGGCAACGTTACGGGCTTCTTACCTACACCGTGTGCCAGCTGATTACGCAAGCTCAGTCTCCCCTGACCTATCGCGAACTGGCCCAGCGCGTTCAGAGCCAGTACGTTCAGTGGGGCTTGGTATCGCCGACGCCTCTCCTGGAAGGCTTGGATCTTGACCGCGAGATCCTGAGTACGCGCTCCTGGCCGGGACGCTCGCAGTTTGTCCTTCATGAAGGCGATGATGGTTGGATCATTCGCGCCGGCCAACTGCACGGGCTAACCGAAAACAGCATTCTGGCCGTCTACCCCCCGGCGGGGAAGGCGGGCGCCGACAAGATCGTCGGTCATGTGCGCGTCCGCAAATGCCGGCCCACCGAGTGCGAGGTCGAGCCGTTCGCCTACAACAAAAAGCCTGTTCCCAGGAACTTGATCGAAGGCGGGCGCTGCGAATTGATCTACGTGGACTACGGCGATCTGCGGCTGCGCGTGGGGATCGAGGGGAACGCCAAGGACCAAGGCGATAATCGCCGGCGCGTCCTGCAAATGCTGAAGGAGATCGCCAAGACACCCGATTCGCTCGTCGAGGTGGTGGACGACAGCGGCAAGGCTGATGTGTTGGTGCGAATGAAAGGCGAAAAGCTCTTTTTGATTGCAGCCGAGATGGCGCAGCGGATCGGAGAGCTGCCGCCGGGTGCGGCTTATTTCGGCCCGTACACCGCCGGGCAGGGCGAGAAAATACACGACGACCTGACGAGAATCGCTCGCGCTCGGAATTTGCTCAAACTCGTTTCGGGCAGCTCCAATACCGCGGCAGAAGACCTGGATGTCGTGATGGTGAAGCTGAAAAACCAAAACGACAAAATCGGGGAGCCGCTCAAGTGGGGGGCCAAGGGGCTTGTCTTGCAGCCGGGCGACTGGGTGAGCTGGCGCATCACCAACCGCGGCAAGATGCCCCTGGATGTTACGCTGCTGTTCCTCGATAGCAGCTACGGCATCTCGCCGTTATTCCCGCGCCGCGGAACAGCGGGCAGCGGCGAAAACCGCTTCCTGCCACGGCAGAGCCACATGCTCCCGCCGGTTCGCGTGAACCCCAAGACGGTAGGCCTCGAACACGTGGTCGTGATCGCCGTCAAGGGGGAGGGCCAGCCGATTGACTTCACCTGCCTGGCACAGCCAAATCTGCAAAAGGTTGATGAAACCGCCACCCGCGGAACGGGGAAGCAAGCACTTAATTCCGCCCTGGGAGGGTTGTTGAAGAACGCGCTCTACGCTCAGGGCGCGACGCGCGGTCTGGACATGGTCGAAGCCGACACGCAGGTATTGCGCCTGCTCTCGTGGACGGTGCCGCCGCCACCGCCGGAAAAGAAATGACGACTGAATCCCGCATTCGAAAAGATCCTGACTAACCAGGGGTTCCCATGTGTTTGCATCTTGATTTCCTGCGGTGCCGCTATCACCTTATCGCCTGCCTGCTGGTTCTTGGGATCCATGTGTTCCCGGTAAACGCGACGGCCGCGGACTCGCCGCGCCCCGCGCTGAATGAGGAGCAGAAGGAGAAACTCAAGGAGGTCAATCGCTTTTGGGGCGAGTCACAGAAGCTAGCCCGCGAGGGGAAGCTGGAGGAGGCCGCTGCCGCCGCCGAAAAGGCGCTGGCCCGCGCCCGCGAAGTATTCGACAAGTGGCGAGATAGCCTGGTCCCTCTGCTGGAGTACCTGGCTAAGCTCCAGGAGCGGCGCGAGGACTGGGCGGCGGCTCGCAAAGCACGACAAGAGGTGCTGGCCCTGCGGCAACAACAGTACGGCAAGAAACACTGGCGCGTTACCGATGCGCGTCAGGCTTTAGCAGACACGGGGCAGCGCAGCCGTCTGACGGCGGAGCAGCGCGGCCAACTCCGACAGGCGGCGGAATTGAGCCAACAAATTGGGCGTCTTGTCCGCGGCGGCAAACATCGAGAAGCCTTGCCTCTATTGCAGCGGGAGCTGAACCTACGCAAGCAAGTGCTGGGCGAGCAGCACCCTTCTTACGCCCTCTGCCTCGGGAATCTTGCGGGTATCTATAACGACATGGGAGATTACGCCAGGGCAGAACCCCTCTTCCAGAACTCGTCCGCGTTGTACAAGCAAGTGGTGGGTGAGGAGCACCCCGATTACGCACAGAGTCTCAACAATTTGGGCTTCCTTTACGACCGCATGGGCGCCTACGCCAAGGCCGAGCCGCTTTACCAGCAGGCGCTGGCGCTGCGCAAGAAACTGCTGGGCGAGCTACACCCCGCTTACGCCACCAGCCTCAACAATCTCGCGCTACTGTACGACAAAATGGGCGATTACGCCAAGGCCGAACCGCTCCTCCAGAAATCGTTGACACTTCGCAGGCGAGCCCTCGGCGAGCAACACCCCGCCTACGCCAAAAGCCTCAACAGCTTGGCTGGTCTGTATCAGAACATGGGAGACTTTGCCAAAGCCGAACAGCTTTATCAGCAGGCGCTGGCGTTTCACAGGAAGCTGCAGGGCCAAAAGCACCCAGACTACATCACCTGCCTTAACAACCTGGCCACGCTGTACCACCGAAAAGGTGAGTTCGCCAGGGCCGAACCGCTTTATCAACAGGTGCTAACGCTTTACAAGGAGGTGCTGGGGGAGAAGAACCGCGCCTATGCCATTGGCCTGAATAATCTGGCCTCGCTGTACAAGGACATCGGCGATTACACCAAGTCCGAGCCGCTTTATCAACAGGTACTGGCACTCAACAAGGAACTACTAGGCGAGAAGCACCCCGACTATGCCATCGGCCTCCAAAACCTGGCCCTGTTGTACTTGGCAAACAAGGAAGCCCGGAAGGGAGAGCTGCTCGCACGCCAGGCTGCCGAGATCACGCGCTCACAAGTCGAACTTACCGCCGCCGTCCAGTCCGAACGACAGCAGCTTGTCATGATGGCGAAGAGTCGGGGGTATTTGGACCTCTATCTATCATTGGCCGCAGAGGTCCAGGCGCCCGCCGAAGAAGTCTATGCCGCCGTCTTCGCCTGGAAGGGCGCCGTTTCCGCCCGTCAACAACACCTCCACCTTCAACGCCAGAGCGATCAACGCCCGGAGGTTCGCAAGCTCTATTCCGAATTGCAGCAGGCCACCGCGCGACTGGCCCAGTTGTCCCGCACCAGTCCCGAAGAGACTCAGTCCGAACAATCTCACCGCGAGCTTGAGAAAGTCAGTGATGACATCGAGCGGCTCCAGCGCGACCTCGCCCGTCTGAACGAGCCGTTCCGCCAGCAATTACGCCAGCAACGCATGAACCCCGCCGACCTCCGCAAGGCGTTGCCCAAAGGCGCCGCCCTCGTGGATCTGCTCGAATATGATCGCTCCCTGCGGTCGTCCAAGGGCAGTCGCACGGTGGTTCAGGAGCGGCGACTAACCGCCTTCGTCTTGCGGCCGGACAAGCCCGTGGTGCAGCTCGACCTCTGCTCATCCCAGCTTGTCCGCCACGCCGTGATCGCATGGCGCAAGAGTTTTGGTCTGGACAAGCCGGGCATGGCTGCCGGCCGGCAACTACGGCAGTTCGTCTGGGTGCCGCTGGAAAAGCAGCTGAACGGCATATCCACCGTGCTGATTTCTCCCGACGGAGTGCTGGCCAAGTTTCCCTGGGCTGCCCTCCCCGGTCGCCAAAAAGATACTTATCTGCTCGAAGAGCGCGCCATCGCCATCCTGCCCATCGCTCAACAGCTGCCGCAGATGCTCCAGCGTCCACAACCCCCAGCGGATGGGGCCTCGTTGTTGATGGTGGGCGATGTGGACTATGGGGCTGATCCCGGCCGTGCGGGCGCCGGTGTTGCAGCCCGCACCGCGCTACACGGCGACCGCCCCGCCGCAGGCATCGCCTGGTCGCCCCTGCGTGAAACTCGTCAGGAAATCCTGGCCGTGCGCGATTCGTTCGAGCATCGTTACACCGAGGGCAAAGTCAAAATGCTGCGCAAGGGCGAGGCAACCGAGGAAGCCGTGCGCCAACTGGCGCCCCAACACCGCTACCTGCACTTCGCCACCCACGGCTTTTTCGCATCCGAACCACTGCGCTCCGGTATGGCCATCGCCTCGCGGGAAAAGGACAAGGAAGCACCATCGCTCTCCGGGCAGCCGAACGTGGTAGCCTTTCATCCCGACCTATTATCGGGTCTGGTGTTGGCGGGGGCCAATCAGCCGGCCTCACACGAACGCGACGACGGCATTCTGACGGCGTTGGAAGTGGGGGCGTTGGACCTGAGCAATGCGGAGCTGGCCGTGTTGTCGGCGTGCGAGACGGGCTTGGGCACCGAGGCGGGCGGCGAGGGGCTGTTGGGTTTGCAGCGTGCCTTCCAGGTAGCGGGAGTGCGTAGCGTGGTAGCCGGATTGTGGACCGTGGATGATCGGGCCACCCGTTCACTCATGGTGGACTTTTACGACAATTTGTGGAGCAAGAAACTATCGCGTGTGGAGGCGTTGCGTCAGGCACAGTTGAACATGCTGCGTGAGGGGATCAAGCGGGGGCTGGACCTTGCGCCGGAGCAACCAGCGGACCAACAGCGTCGCCTGCCGCCGTTTTATTGGGCTGCCTTCGTGCTCTCCGGCGATTGGCGATAGAATCGCTCGCAAAATCCTAAAATCCTAATAATTCAAATCATGTAGGACCAATGATGGTTGTCGCTCGAATCGCGGCGCGGGCAAGTGGTGCAGAGGTCGTCGTCGAGCAGTTCGTAGGCGCGGCGCACTGCCTTGAGCGTCGAAGAACCCATCGTCACGTCTTCGAGAAAGACGTAATCTTGCGGCAGCCAATGGTGGAAACGCAAGTTGCGCAGAGCTTGCTCGAAGTCGGGCCGGATGCCGCATAGCAGCACCGGCACCTTGCGATCTTGCATTTCTTCCAGGAATTGCTGCAACATTTCCAGGCACACCATGTCCGGATTGCGCGTCCGTTTGAGGCGCAGAATGAGGACGCGGGCCCCCTGCTTGACGCGCTGGCGTAGCATATCGAGGCATTCTTCCAGAAGCGGCGCGGCGCCGAAGAACAGCTCGCCCTCCAAGGCGAAGATCGCCATGTTGCCGCAGGTAGGATCGGTGGGCTGGCGTTCGCGCACCACGCGCTCGGATCCAACCACCATCTCGGTGACTTGCAGGCGCGCGGCACGCGGCACGAACAACAAAAACGATAGGCATACACCGATAAGGATGGACAAATCGATGCTGATGAACATGGCCGCGCACGCTGTGCTAAGGGCGATGACGGCATCAAAGCGCGTGGCGCGCAGGCAGTAGAGTAGGCGCGACTTGTCGATAAGGCGGTAGCCCGTGACGATGAGCAAGGCAGCGAGGGCCGGCTTGGGGACGTGGCGAGCAAGCGGTGCCAACACGAGGAGGGCAGCGGCAACGATGAGGGCGGCCATCACGCCGGCCCAGCGGGTGACGGCGCCCGCCTGGTAATTGAGGTTAGAGCGCGTCAGGGAGCCAGAGCCGGGCATGCACTGAAAGAACGCGCCGCCCAAATTGGCCAACCCCTGGGCCAAGCATTCGCGGTTGAAATCGAGTCGTTGCCGCGTCCGTGCGGCGATCGACTTGGCCACGGCCACTGCTTCCAACAGACCCAGCACGGCGATGGTCACGGCCCCGCCGCTCAAGGAGATAACCCAATCGAGTTTCCACACGGGCGGAAGCACCGGCTTCGGCAAGCCGCGTTCCACGGCAAGCGTATCGCCGACGGGATGCCAACCGAGCAGCGGCGCGAGCAGGGTGGCGATTATCAGGGCAATCAACAAATCGGGAAAGGGGAAGGACAGGCGGCCCTTGAGCCAACGCAATGGCAGCAGCAAAAGCAGCGTCCCAAGGCCTAGATAGGCCGACGGACGATCGATCGGCCCAGCGGAGCTAAGAGTTATCCACAGGCGATGCACGAATGAGTCATGGCCGTCGCCCTGCGTGCTGAGACCCAGGACATTCGGGATCTGCCCCAAGGCGATGAGGACGCCTGCCCCAGCCATGAATCCCAGAAGCACCGATTCGGAAACATAGCGCGTCAAATCGCCGAGCTTGAACAGGGCGATGATGAGCTGAATCGCTCCGACAAGGAAGACGATCAGGTACATTCCTTGAATCGTCTGCGCGAATTGATCCTGCCCCTCGGCCATCGGAAGCGCGGCCAACGCGCCGAAGAGGACGAGAGACAGGGCGTTGGTTGGCCCGCTGATGAGCTGGGCCGACGAGCCAAACAAAGAGGCGAGGGCGGTGACGACGAAGCCAGTGTACAGTCCATATTTCGGCGGCAAACCGGCGATTTGCGCGTAAGCCATCTCCTGGGGCACCGCGACGGCCGAAACCGTCAGCGCGGCCAAGAAATCTCGGCGTAGCCTGTTCGCATCCAAAGACAATCGCATCTTCATCCGTGTTATCACGTCGTCACAAACTAACCACCGATTCCCAGAGCAGAATCGCAGAAAAGATAAAAAAGACAGCAAAAGGACAGTAAGGACTTAAATAGTTGCCTTGCAATTTTATTCTTTCTTTTCTTTGTCTTTCTCTGGCTTCTCTGTGACTCTGTGGTAATGTCTTTTTTTGGAATTATTCGGGCAACGGCCGCGCCAGCAATGTCAGCACAACCTCCGCAGTGCGATCAACGGCGGCGGCAAGCAACGCTCTGCCTTTTTCGGCGCTGGCACGCTCCGGGTAACCGACGCAACCGTGATCGGTCTTTTGCCACATATCATCGGCCAGGAATAGGCCGCGTAGGGCTTGCTCCTCGCGCGGCGGATCGTCGCGGATGGCGTCGCGTTGGACCAGTTCCGGCCGCAGCGCCAGCATCATCGAGGTCTCGAACTCGCACGCATGACCCATCGTTTGGCGTGGCCCTTCCGCTAGGGCGGCCAATTCTTTCTCGGCCAATTCCCAGTAGGAAGCGGCCGAGAGAATGTGCCGGCGAAAACGCGGCTGCAAGCGGCGCAGGGCCACGTGCATGGTGTCGATGTTGCCGCCGTGGCCATTAAGCACGAACAGTCGCTGATAACCATCCTCCAGGAGCGGCGTCAGTAGATCACACAACATATTAACATGGGTGTCCACTTCCGCCGACAGCGTGGCGCCGAAGCGCAAATGGTGGGACGACGCGCCGAACCACAGTGCCGGCAGCAGCAGCACTTGATCCATCAGCCGGCGCTCGACCCCCTCGGCGACGCCGCTGACGAGGACTGTATCGGTGATGGTCGGCAAATGATGGCTGTGTTGCTCACAAGCAGCGATGGGAGCCAGCACGACGGTGCGATCTCGCGCCACGTCGCGCAGTTGCGGGAACGTCATTTCGTGAAATTTCATAAACAAACCTCACTACCGGTCAGCTGCCGCCTCCGGAGTCACGGTTATGATTACATCTGCGTCCCTTGAACTCAAGGACAACTTGCTTAACAATGACCGACGACAAAGACACCACGAAGGCGAATACAAGCCATCTCTGACAGGCTACACAATCCGGAGGTGGGGACGCCTCGTATAATAAGCGCTCACCCGCATTCTCACGGAGGTTTCTTATGCGTCATGCCGTTATTATCGATGCTGTCCGCACGCCGATTGGACGCGCCCAACCCGAAAAGGGTATTTACCGCGATGTCCGCGCCGACGACTTGTCGGCCGATCTGATGCGCGCGCTCTTGGAGCGCGTCGGGTTGCCGGCCTCGACGATCGAGGACATTCAATGGGGCTGTGTCAAACAGCAGGGCGAACAGGGGTACGATGTGGCTCGCATGGCGGCGCTGATCGCTGGGTTGCCGATCGAGGTGGGCGGCGTTACCGTCAATCGCAATTGCGGCTCCAGCTTGCAGGCCATCAATAGCGCCGCCGCCAGCATCGCTGCCAATGCGGAGGATGTGCAGATCGCCGGCGGCGTCGAACACATGCACCACATTCCGATGGAGGCCGGCTTCGATGCCAGTCCGCGCTTATGGTATCGCCATAGCCCCGCCACCATGAACATGGGTTTGACTGCTGAGAACCTGGCGCTGCGCTACAAAATCAGCCGCCGTGAACAGGACGAATGGGCACTCCGCAGCCATCAACGTGCGGCCGAGGCGACCGACTCGGGAGCATTTGCCAAGGAGATTATCCCAACCTGGGGGCGCGACGAAGAAGGACGGCGCAAGATCATGACCGAGGACCAGTGCATCCGTCGTGATACGAGCCTGGAAGCGCTGGGTTCGCTCAAGCCCGCGTTCATGCCGGAGGGCGGCACGGTCACGGCCGGCAACGCCAGTCCGATCAACGTGGGTTCCGCCGCCGTGCTGATCATGTCCGAGGAACGCGCGAAGGAGCTGGGACTCAAGCCGAGAGTGCGCGTCCGTGCCATGGCTGTCGCCGGTGTTGATCCTTCGGTTATGGGCATCGGTCCCGTGCCGGCGACTCACAAAGCACTGCAACGAGCGGGATTGAAACTAGACGACATCGACCTCATCGAGATCAACGAGGCGTTCGCGGCCCAGACGCTCGCGGTGATCAAACTACTCAAGGCCAATCCGGACAAGGTCAATATCCGCGGCGGAGCCATCGCTATCGGTCATCCCTTGGGCGCCAGCGGCGCACGCATCTCGACCACGCTGATTCACGCGATGGAGGCGCGTAAAGCACGGTTTGGCTTGGCGACCATGTGTATCGGCGCGGGGCAGGGCATCGCCACGATCTACGAGATGCAGAAGAGCTAACCACAGAGTCACAGAGAACACAGAGAAAAACACAGAAAAGCTATAATAAATAATGTCTTTTTGATCTTCCTCTCTCGTCTGTGATTTTTTTCTGTGTTCTCTGTGACTCTGTGGTTAGCTCTTTCTTTCGTAACCGTATTGACGAATGATGTGGCCCCAGCGGCGTTCGATCTCGGCCCGCAGTTCTGGGGAAACCTCTCGATAGCGGTTCGTCTTGTAGCCGGCGTTCGCAGCCAAGAAAGACTTGAGCCGTGGTAAGAAATCCTCGAATCCGCCCAGCTCCAGGCGCTCATAGAGGCGTCGCATCTGGCCGATCGGATCGGCGATCAAATCCTCATAGCGCACTTCGTGGAAGCGATTGGGTGCGAGCAAGTGCTTGCTCCGTTCGAGACGGGCATACAAATGCGTGAAGGTATTGAAAACATATTCTTCCAGGCCGGCGAAGGTCGGTCGTTGCAGACCATGCACGATGTAGAGCGCTTTCCACAGATTGACGGTCGAAGGAAACACAACGAACGGATCGCGGACAATATGGACGAAGCGAGCATCGGGGAACAATTCCAGCAGGGTCGGGATTCGGCAGGTGTGCGTCGGCGACTTGAGCACAAGGCGGCGCGGATCTTTGAACGTGAGATGTCGCAAGAAGCGGAGGAACGCTTTTTTCCATCCCTCTCTCGCGCGGGGAGGCAAACCGTCTAGGTCAAACGCTTCGAGATCTTGCGGTGGATGATTGGGAAAAGCAATGGTGAAATAGGGCGAGGGTTGGCCCATCATGCACAGGGCGAACTCATCCTCTTGCGGCCGTTCCCATCCGGCCGGCATATTGTCCATCGGCCGTCGCGACGGCAACAGGAAGCGGAACCAGCGCTCAAAGAGCGATTCGGTCAGTAGGAAGTGATTCGGTTCCAGACATTGATACGTGTTTGGATAGGCGTGGCGCGGGTCGAGGAT
>Ga0070738_10001560_pt1 | contig 44394 bp, 38 predicted proteins | sample Coa_R2_2_FD_66446 | JGI IMG/M metagenome (GOLD analysis project Ga0070738, IMG submission 66446) | Surface soil microbial communities from Centralia Pennsylvania, which are recovering from an underground coalmine fire - Coalmine... | ecosystem: Environmental > Terrestrial > Soil > Unclassified ...
GCTCAACGACTGCGGCCGCCTGCGAAACCAAATCAGGAACACCGAGGAGAATGCCATCACTTCCCAGAACAAAAACAACGTTATAAAATCGCCGGCATAAATCGCGCCCAACGAACCCGCAACGTACACCCAGGCGGCCATGTGCTGTACATTCTCCCGGACGTGCAGCCCGTACAATGTTCCCAGTATGCACATCAGGCTCATGATATAGCCGAAGACCAGGCTTAATTTATCAACCCGTCCAAAGGTGAGATTCCAATCCAGGTATTGAACCTGGCCAAAAACGCCCGCCTGCATTCCGATGGTCCGGATGAAGACCAGCACAGGGATGGCAAGCAGGTACGCCTTCTTCAGCCGCGCGGGGACTAATGGCAGGAGTGCCGCTCCGAAAATCAGTATCAGCGCCGGATGAATCCAGAAGCTATTCATCGTAGTAATCCTCCCGTGTCATGATCCCGGTGTGGCCGAACCATTTTGACGCCAGGATGATGACCGCACAGCCGAGGAAACCGAACACCGACCAGAATGCCGGCAGATGCTCGATCGTGGTATGGGCATGTTCTTTGTCTACCAACACGGCATCGGCAACAATCAACAATGCCAGCACGCCCAGACAAACTCGAATGAGCAACTTGATCCGCGCGCGCAGGAATTCGATGAATAAGGCCAGTTTCATGTGATGAGGTGCTGAACCAACCGAATGAAAAACCCGGGATGCAACCCGATGAGAACTGAAATGATGGCGGTAATGCTCAGTGGTATCACCAGCGCCGGATGGGCCTCCCGATACGCGTGCGCCGTGTCCGCCGCCGATGTCTTTCCAAAAAACCCCTGGTACACCACGGGCGCAAAATACGCCGCATTCAGAAGGGTGCTGGCCAGCAATACTGCGATAATTCCAATCGAACCGGCATCCCACGCTCCGTTCACCAGGTACCATTTGGTGACGAAACCCGCTACCGGCGGCGCTCCGATCATGCTCAACGAAGCCAGGGCAAAGGCGCCGAAAGTCAACGGCATCGCGCGCCCCAACCCGCTCATCTCCGAGATGTTCTTTTTGTGAGTGGCGACGTAAATGGCGCCGGCGCAGAAAAACAGGGTAATTTTCGAAAACGCGTGGTTGGCAATATGAATCAAGCCGCCTTCGATCCCGGCTGGGGTGAGCAGCGCGACTCCAAGGATGATGTAGGAAAGCTGGCTTACGGTCGAATACGCCAGCCTGGCTTTGAGGTTGTCTTTGCTCAAAGCGATGACCGAGCCGATGATAATCGTGAATGAAACGAAGTAGGCGGTCGGCAGGCCAAGGTTCAACGCGTGCATGGTGTCGACGCCAAACACGTAGAGCATCACGCGAACGGTCGAGAACACGCCCACTTTGACAACGGCGACGGCATGGAGCAGGGCGCTGACCGGGGTGGGGGCGACCATGGCGCTCGGGAGCCAGTTGTGGAAAGGCATGACTCCGTTTTTGGCGAAGCCGAGGATGCAACAGGCATAAAGACCGGCGACCAGCCCGTGATGGACCGTAGGGGGAATGATCCCGGTCCGGATGTTGGTTGCAAAATCCAGGGTGCCGCTCAGCACGTAGATGAGCACCATCGCCGGCAGAACCAGGCCTTTCGCGGTCGCGGTCAAATACGCGATATATTTTTTTGCGCCCTCGTAACTCTCTTCATCCTGATGATGAGCCACCAGCGGGTAGGTGCAGATGCTGACGATTTCATAAAACAGGTAAAGCGTCAGGAGATTGTCGGAGAAAGCGCAACCCATGGCTCCGAACAAGGCGAGGGCGAAACACGTATTGAACCGGGTCTGAGCATGTTCTTCCAGCCCGCGCATGTAGCCGGCCGAGTAAAACACCGTGAGCATCCACAGGAATGAAGCGGACACCGCAAATACCATCGAGAGCGCGTCGGCTCGCAGCGCCACGCTTAGGCCGGGAAGAAGTTGGAATACCGTAAACCGAAGCATTTTGCCGTCGAGAACGGCGGGGAGCATGGAAGCAACAATGCCAAAAAGGGCCGCCGCCGAGAGAAAGGAGACCGCTTCCCTGACGTTCGGCCGTTTCCCGGTGGCCATCACCAGGCCGGCTCCAAGCAGCGGAACCAGGATTGCCATCAAGAGCCGAATGTCGTTTTGCGCTTGCATCGGTCCCTTATCCTTTCAGGTCGGCCAATTCGCCCGTGGCAACCGAACGATAGTTCCTGTAAATGGCGACGATGATGCTCAGTGCGATCGCGACCTCCGCCGCCGCCAACCCCATGATGAACAAAACAAAAATCTGGCCAGCGGACCGGTCATGCACGGTGAATCGATTGAATGCCATGAAATTGAGGGACGCCGCTGAGAAGATGAGTTCGCCCGAAATGAGCATGCCAATGAGCGTCCGCCGCCGCACCAGGCCGTAGATTCCCACGGCCAATAGGAATGCCGCGGCGACCAGGTAAATGCTTAGGTTATTGTAGAGAGTTGGATGCATTAAACCTCGATTGGCTTGTTCAGGGCTTGCTCCTTCCTGAGCGGGCGACCGTGAGCGCCCCGATGATCGCGACCAGGAGCGCCAGGGAAATCAACTCGAAAGCCATGCTGTAGGTCGTCAGCAAGGAACGCCCGATTGCGGCAACCGACCCATCGTTCAGAAGTTGCGCCGGGGCCGGCCATTCTCCCCGCCCATCCAGCCATAGCACACCGCCGAAAATCCCGGCCGCTGCCAAAATCGACAGTCCGCCCCAAGCGAGCGTCGAACCGCTGGATTCGGTGCGCCCGGGCTCGTCCGTCTCTGCCAGCATAATCGCGAACACAATCGTGACGCAGACCGCCCCGACGTAGATGAGTATCTCCATGAGGGCCAGAAAGGGACTGTTCAGAAAGTAGTAAAGTCCGGCCAACCCAATGCAGCAGAGCGCCAGGCCGCAGACGCTTCGGATCAACCGTGAACTGCCGACCGCGATGACAGCACCCGCGGCCATCGTCAGCAAACAAATCACGAACAGCGCCTGGGTGATCCCTGATGATGCGGGAAACGTGTTCATTTGGCATCCAGGGTTGGCGTGAGCGGTGTCGCTGCCTCTTTCGGCCGAGCCGGCGCCTCGGTGGGCGGCGCCGGCCGAACCGGTTCGTTTAGGGCGGGTTTCTCCGTGGCCTTCGAAGCTTCAGCCGCCTGGCTTTCGGCTTGGAGCCGCTTAAAGAGGTCCATGATGAATTGTTCCTTGTTGGTGGCCGCAAGGTTGTATTCTTTTGAAAATCGAATCGCGCCATCGCGGCACGCTTCCACACAGGAACCGCAGAGGCTGCACTTGGTAAAATCGAGCCGGTAGGAAGTGACGGCCTTCCGTTTGGCGCCTTCAGGCTTTACTCCTTCGACGGTGATGCAGTCGCTTGGACATGCCTTCTCGCAGAGTTTGCAGACAAAGCATTTTGGCTGTCCGGTGGCCGGGTCCTTCACGAGCTCGATGTGCCCGCGGAACCGCGCCGGCATGTTCAGAGTTTCATACGGATACTGAACCGTCACGGTAGGCTTGAAAAATTCGCCCATCGTGATCCGCATTCCCGTAAAGAGACTCTTCAACCCTGAATAAATTTCTGAGATGGCGTTTTTCATGCCGGCAGAATCTTGACCAGCGCGCTGGAAACCAGCAGCGCAACCAACGAAACCGGGATGAGAATTTTCCAGGAAAGGTTCAACAGCCCGTAAAACTGTGTTCTCGGAAAAGTCCACCGCACCCAAATGACGGAGAATACGAGGAAGTACATCTTCAACAAAAACCACAGCAGCCCTGAAAACATGCCGAAGGGGCTTTGCCATCCTCCCAAAAACAGCACGGTGCCCAGGCTGCATCCGAGGAGAATGTTGGCATACTCGGCCATGAAGAAGACTCCAAAGCCCATGCCCGAATACTCGGTGTAGGCACCCGCAACCAGTTCGCTTTCGGCCTCCGCCATGTCGAAAGGGGCCCGGTTCGTCTCGGCGAGCATGCAGATGTAAAAAATCAAAAATGAAACCGGCATCAACGGGTTCACCCAAACGCGGAACAGGTTCCAATGCCAGAATCCGCCGGCTTGCACTTTGACAATCTCGTTCAGGTTCATCGTTCCGGTGATCAGAATCATCGTGACGACCACCAGCAGCATCGGGATTTCGTACGCGACGTCTTGTGATACAACGCGAGCAGCCGAGATAATCGAATACTTGTTCCGCGACGACCATCCGCCGAGCATAATGGCCATCACGTTGAGCGACCCGAACGCGAAGATCATCAGCAGCCCAAGGTTGATGTTTCGCGCTGCAAGGCTCTCGCTGAAGGGCATCACCGCCAGGCCCGCCATCGCCGGCGCCATCACCAGCATTGGCGCCGCCCGAAATAAAGTCCGGTCAACGCCCTCAGGCACAATCAATTGCTTGGATAAAAGTTTCGCCGCGTCCGCAATCGGCTGGAGCAGACCCGCAGGCCCGGCTTCGGTCGGCCCCGGCCGGCGTTGAAAGCGCCCTGCGCCTTTGCGCTCAACCCAGACAAGGTACGCCGCGTTCAAACCCACAAACCCCATGATCGCGCCCAGCGACACGATCAAACGAAGCGGTTCGGTGACAAGTTTGGCAGCAAGCCAGTTCATCTAGAGTTCGCCTTCAAAGCGTGGTTTACGGCGTGGCCGCGCGGTCAACCATTGAACCAATCGCAATGAATTCCATAGGTTGAACATTTCGGAATATGGAACTGCTCCCATCTTGCCGCTCACCGCTTGTTGACAATTCTTGAGCATTATTTGTTAAGCGATGGTTCAACGATCAATGTCCGGGATGACCAGGTCCAGGCTCCCCATGAACGCCAGCGCGTCCGGGAGCAACATCCCCCGGCTGGCTTCTTCGAAAAGACTGAGATTGGAAAGACACGGAGTGCGCAGTTTCACCCGGTACGGAATTTCTTTGTTGTCACTCACGATGCGGACCATGAACCTGCCGCGCGCGGCCTCGACCGCGTAGCAGTAGTCGCCGGCCGGCAGTTTCAAAACGCGCGGAACCTTCTCCGCCATGACCGGTCCGCTGGGCAGCTTGTCGATCCCTTGCTCGATGATGCGCAAGCTCTGGGCGATTTCCTCAAGACGCACAAGGTACCTCGCCATCGAATCGCCTTCGGGAAGGTGAGGAACATCAAAATCGAGCTGATTGTAGACGGAGTACGGCTCCGCCTTGCGAACATCGTAAGCAACACCGGAACCGCGCAGCACCGGTCCGGAAGCGCCGTATTTGCGGCACATTTCGGCACTGACCGGTCCAATCCCGATGAGCCGTTTTCGCAGAATGATATTATCAGTGACTAGTTCCCGGTACATTTTCAGGCGCGGCCGCATGTGAGAAACAAAAGCGCGCGTCCCGGACAGGAAGGCATCGTCGACGTCGTTGTATAATCCCCCAATTCGATAATAGGAGTAGGTCAGGCGAGCTCCCGTAATGGCTTCAAGCAGATCGAGAATCTTTTCGCGGTCATCAAAAGCGTACAGCAACGGAGTGAAGCCGCCGAGGTCCAGAAGAAAGGCCCCCCACCATACCAGGTGACTGGAAATTCGATTCAACTCCGAAGTAATCACCCGAATGTATTCGGCCCGGGGCGGCACCTGAAGTTTAGCGGCGCGCTCGACGGCACCCACGAAAGCGTGGGTGTACGTCATCGCCGACAGGTAATCGATACGGCTGGTATTCGGCAGGAATTGGGCGAAAGTTCGGTTTTCAGCCATCTTCTCCTGCATGCGGTGGATGTAGCCGCAGACCGGTTCGGCGCGGGTGATGAACTCGCCGTCCATAGTCAATTTGACCCTGAGCACGCCATGGGTGGCAGGGTGCTGTGGGCCCAGGTTCAGGACGAAGTTTTCGCGCGGTGCGCGTTCGCTTGGAGATTCAATGAGTTCCGGGGCTGTCACGACGCAAAATCTTTCCTTAGAGGATGATAGGTGGCGTCTTCAGGCAACAGAAACGGCTCGAGGTTCGGGTGCCCGGCGAAAATGATGCCAAAGAAATCGTGGGTCTCGCGCTCGTGCCAATTTGCGCCCGGGAACACCTGGGAAATTGACGGTATCTCCGGGTCCTCGCGGCTGACTCGGGAGCGAATGGCAACCCGCAGACCAGTGACCGGATGGAAGTAATCGTAGACAACCTCCATTTGCTTTTCCGCGAGCCAATCGACGCCGGTGATCGTATCCAGTGCCAAACCAGCTTGATCCATCTCCAACGCAGAGGCGATAACCTGGTCGGGTGACACCGTGGTTTCCAGGTGAACTCCTTTGATTGCATGGTCGACTACATGCAATTGGATTACGGACCCAGCTAACAGCGCAGGCGCTGGCTCGGGGGGCGGAGCGACAGGCTGGACCGGTGCCGGCACGGGCGGGACCGCGACCGGGTTCGCAGCGGGCGATGCAGGGGCGGGAGTGCCGTTGGACGCTGTTGCCGTCATGAAGCTTGCGTTGGTTGCGAAGGAGGAACTGGCCATCGACGCTTGCCTGTAAGCTTCTCTTCGAGCTTAAGGATACCTTCGATCAGGCCCTCGGGGCGTGGCGGGCAGCCAGGGACGAAGACATCGACCGGGAAGAGCTTGTCAACTCCCTCAACGACCGCGTACTGGCCGGGGAATACAAACGGACCACCCGAGATCGCACAGTTGCCCATAGCGATAACCCACTTGGGTTCAGGCATTTGGTCGTACAGGGTCTTCACCGCGGCAGCCATCTTCTTGTTGATTGTCCCCGCAACGATCATGACATCTGCCTGGCGCGGCGATGGCCGAAACACCTCGGCGCCGAAGCGGGCCAGGTCGAATCGCGAGGCTCCCGCAGCCATCATCTCAATCGCGCAGCACGCGAGACCGAACGTCAAGGGCCACAGCGAATTGGCGCGCCCCAGGTCCAACAGTTCGTCCAGTTTGCCAAACCTGACGAAAGGAGCGCAGTCCTTCAGGATTTGATCGTCTTGCGTTTCCATTCAAAGACGCCTTTCTTCCATGCGTACACGATTACCAGGGAAAGAATTCCAACAAAGAGCAGCAGTTCGAAGAAGTCGCGGTTTCCGATCTCTTTAATCCGGTTATAGACCAGCGCTACCGGAACCAGGTAAAGCACATCGACGGCAAAGGCGACGAAGACGAGGGCGTAAAGGTAGTAGACCGCGCTGTATCGGATCCAGGCGTCGCCAATGGGATCCATCCCACATTCGACGTACTGCTGAGTCTTGTTTGCGTAATTACGCGTGCGCCGGGCCGAGATTAGGTGGACCAGGATGATAGGCCCAAGGGCAAACACAAGGCCAGCCAGGCAAAACGCCGAAATATAGATTAAATCGCCGGAGGACAGGTCGTCCATACGGCGAATATTTCGCCGAAGAATGCGGATCCCAGCCACACATAGGGTGCCAATTACTCACCATCTATTGGCATGTCATGAGCATAAGAAGATTATGCTATTTCACGCGCACATCATGCATCCGCCTTATTTAATCCGGTCGCCGCGAGCTTGAACCAAATCGCGATAAAGCAAAAGCACCTTTTTTGAATGCGCCTCGAGTGAACAAGCGGCGGCCACCCGCTGATGCAGTTCCTGGCGCAGCGCCAGTGGCGGCCGAGGGCGCGCGGCTTCTTCAAGCAAGCCGTCCGCCAAAGCCGCCACGTCTTCGGGTGGGACCAGCCGGCCTTGTTGACCGATCGCAAACCCTTCCGGGATTCCGTCCAATGCCGACGCAATCACCGGTTTGCCGCAAGCGAAAGCTTCGAGGAGGACTCCGGGAAAGGCTTCGGTGCCGACCTGGGGATGAACCAGGCAATCGATGGCGTTCATAGCCGCAGGCATGTCTCGGCAGTAAGGGGTCAACGAGGCTCTTCCCTGAAGCCCGAGGTCCGCGATGTCCTGCTCGAGGACGGGTTTGAGAGAGCCGCGCCCAATAATGAGGAATCGCGCGTTGGGGAGCTTTGCGGCCACGCGCGCGGCGGCGCGCAGGAACTCGCGTTGTCCTTTTCCCCGAGGCAGATCGTAGCCGCCCACCACTGCGAAGACAAAGTGCTCGGGCCCAATTCCCCAGGAACGGCGCACATCGGGACTTTCGCCTGGTTTGAAACGGGAGGTGTCGATTCCCCCATGGATGACATGGATTCGGGAATGATCTCCGGCCAGAGGCGGGCGCGAGCGCCGTTCAGGCTCTGGCGAGTCGGGCTCGTAGACTCCCTCCCGCAGGACTTTGGCTACAAACGCCGAAACAGCGATCATGGCGTCGCAGCGATTGAGCAGGAACCGGCGACTGACCCAGGAGCTTGGGCTTTTCGCAAGATGGCGTGTCAAAATAATGAGAGGTTTGCCGCCTGAAAGTCGTGCGGCAAGAATGACGGGCCAGAGGTCGCGTCCGTGGTGGCCGTGAACGATCTGGATTTGTTGCGCGCGAATGAAGTTTGCCGCGGACATAATGAACCGCGCCTTGAGCGGACCTTCCGGCGGCGTTGGGTGAAACGGGACCTGCAGTTCATGGGCGAGTTTCGAGAAGTCACGTCCTTCAGGTCCGGCGAGCCAGGCGAGTTGCCCGAGTTGGCACAAGCCGCGCGCAAGTTTGACGCATTGGTCGTCCGTTCCGCCCCCCGAGAGCATGGAATTGAGATGAACTATTCGCAACGGCGCCGGCGCCGCAGATTCTTGCGAAGGGCTCATTGTGCGACTCGGTGAAGGTATTGGTCCACCCCTGCATCGCAACGGGTGAGTTTGCCGGCCTGGGCATCCGCCAGCAGCGCATCGTTTGAAGAGAGGGAGGTCCGGCTGGCAGGCGGATGCCACAAATGAAAGCAAACCGCCCACCCGCGAACGTCGAGCCGGTGAATGCCACAGTTAATCAGGCGGACTGCGAGCTCGGAGTCTTCGCGTCCCCAGCCGACAAACGCCTCGTTGTAGCCATTCACCTGGAGCAAATGCTCGCGCCAGATCGCAAGGTTGCATCCACGGACGCCGCGCAAGTCGAAGCGGCGGCGTTTCAGCGGACGCGGCCAGCGATAAGCATGCTTTAGACCCTGCATTTGGCCACTCCACAAAGCGCGCCGCCTCTCGGTGTTGAAAGCACCGGAACCGAACCAGGCGGAGGCGCGTTGCTTTAGCAGCGCCCGGTGTCCCTGGACGAAAGCGTTCGCACAGGCGAGTTGGCGGTGGTCGGAAATGAATTGCGGGTGAGGGACCGTATCTCCATCAAGGAACACGAGGTATTGGGAAGTGGCGCGCGCGATGGCCTGGTTGAGAATGCGGGAGCGTCGAAATCCCTGGTGCTCCTGCCGGACATGGATGCAAGGAATGGCAGACGATTCGGTGAAGCGCTTGAAAACGTCGGCCGTTGAGTCCTGCGAGCCGTCATCGGCGAGCAACACTTCTTGAGGGAGGGAGGTTTGGGCAGCGACAGCTTTCAATACTCGGCCCAGGTAGTCGGCCTGATTCCATGTGTTAATGACAAGCCCGAGCGACGGGACGGAATTCATGTGCGGCTTTGGCCGGCCTCCCGCGCTTCGCGGACCATGGCGTACCGGGTGAGCGTGGAAAACGAGCCGAGCGCGGCGATATAGAAACCCTGCCAGCCGTCCAGAAAGCCGCGGCGGACTACGTACGCGCGGACGAAGCGCCAGAAAGGCCGAAAGCCCATTTCGATCAGGCCGGCGGGCCCTCCTTCAGCGACGCGGCGCTTGACGAAGTCGCCGTGGTACGGGGCAATTTTGGCAATCTGATGGGCAATGCTTTCGTTGCTGAAGTGCAATAAGTCGGAGCCTAAGCGGCCGATACTGCCTGCGACTTCCAGGCGTGCATGAGGATCTTCGCCGGCCCAGTGCGCGGCCCCGCGGCGCCACAACCGCAGCACGCGGTCGGGATACCAGTCGCCGTGGCGAATCCAGCGGCCGGAGTAAAAAGTGCATCTGGGAAACTCAAAGGCGTTGTGGCCGACGCCTGACTCCGAAACGGTTCGGGCGATTTCAGACGCCAGTTTCGGGGAAACCACCTCGTCGGCGTCAATATTGAGCAACCACGGGAGCGTGGCTTTTGCGGCGCAGGAGTTCTTCTGGGCAATGAACCCGCGCCATGGCTCCCGGATAACCTGGGCGCCGAACTGAGCGGCAATCCTGTCGGTGCCATCGTCCACCCCCTCGTTGAGCACCACGACGATCTCTCCGGCCCACGGGGCGACGCTTTCGAGCGCTTTGCCGATTCGCGGCGCTTCCGCTCCGGAAATCATGCACACCGAAAGCGGCAAACGTTTTTGCATCGCAAAAGTTCTGGATCTGAGATAAGTGCTCCGGGTTCAATGCCGTCCGAGCTTGCCCATTTCTACAGCAGAACGCGCGATTCCCGCAAAGTAATTGTGGTGGACCTGGGTTTCCTTGGAGACACAATTCACCTGGTTCCCGCGCTTTGGGAACTCAAAACCGCCTACCCGAACGCGCAGTTGCACGTCTTAACCAGCCCGCTCGGGACCGAAGTGCTCAAGATGGCCCCCTGCGTCGATCGCTCCTGGTCTGTGGAAATGCAGCGCGACACTCGAACGCTTGGTGAACAATGGCGGGTCTTGCGGGCGTTGCGACGAGAACATTTCGACGTGGCGTACAACTTTAGCGGGGCGGACCGGACGATCTTTATGACGGCGCTGACGGGCGCGCGCTGGCGCGTCGCCCACCCGGGCGGCCGGCGGCACTTCTGGAATGCGTGGCTGATCCCGGACTGGATTCCAAGGCAGGACCCGCGGGTCCTTGTGTCTGAGCAGAGGCGGAGGATGCTTGAGGCTTGCGGTGTGCCGCTGGGCAAAGCGAGGTACGACCTGGCAATCGATCGAAGCTGTGACGAGTGGGCCGCGGGCCTGGTGGGATCCTCCGCGATCCATCTATCTCCCAACGCATCCAAGCCCACGCGCGAATGGCCCTTGGAAAACCAGGCCGCCATGCTGGGCATCCTTTGGAGCAAACACCCCGAATTGACGGTCGCCGTATCGAGTGACCCGCAACCCCGTCAGGTCGACCGTCTTGAGAGCCTGGTGAAAAGAGTTCAAGACCCGCGCCTGAAGGTGTTGCCGAACAAAGTGACGATTTCGCAACTTGCGGCTTTGTTGAAGCGGTGCCGATTGCACGTTGGTCCCGATTCCGGCGTGTTACACCTGGCGGCGGCCTTGGATGTGCCGACGGTTTCATTGTTTCGGCAAGGCGGCTACAGGTCCTCATTCATGCCTGCGGGCCCGGAGCATCGCGTCATCAGCGTTCCCTGCAGGTGCGAGGAGGATCGCGGGTCGGCCTGCGAACGATTGGGCAGGGCTGAATGCCTCGCCGCGATTGGCCCGGAGCAAGTGGCGGCGGTCATCAGCGACATACTCCGCGTCGTTTGACAAACATTCCACACGGCGTAGTTGTGTTCTGAAGAGGTGTCGGTAAGGTGGGTTCATGCCGGACTTGTACCGACAGTTGCTCGACGCCACGATTGATCATCTGGAGAATTTGAAATCGCGGGGCACGCGGTTCGTTTCCATTTCGCCGGGGACCTGGACTGCTTTGGCAGAAACTCGAGCGAGACCCGCAATCTCGCCTCATCCGTCCCCGGGATTCGCGGCGCGGCCCGAGTCCGAAAAGCCCAGGAAGGAAGTCCTGCCCACGGCCGCCATCAGGTTGCAAGCCGAGAAAATCGAAACTGCCGAAGCGGGGCCGGCGATTTCCGTGCCGGCGCTGACGCCTGAAGCCAAAGCCGCGGCGTTTGCTGAACTGCGCCAGCGCGCCATGGCATGCAAGAAATGCGCACACCTGGCGTCATCGCGCAAAAACGTTGTTTTCGGCGTGGGCAACATCAACGCGCGACTCATGTTCGTCGGTGAAGCTCCTGGTGCGGATGAAGATGTTCAAGGTGAACCCTTCGTCGGCAAGGCGGGCCAGTTACTGACGAAAATTATTCAAACCATGGGCCTCTCGCGGGATTCGGTCTACATCGCCAACATTTTAAAATGCCGGCCCGACACCCCCGGCCAGGCGAGTGGCAATCGAAAACCCACTCCGGCCGAAATGCAGACCTGCATCCCTTTCCTTCACGAGCAAATAGACCTTATCCAGCCCGGGGTCATCGTCGCCCTAGGCGCCACCGCGGTTGAGGGGTTGCTGGGCAAGACAAGTGGCATCACCCGTTTGCGCGGTCAGTGGCATACCTACCGCGGAACCCCGCTGATGCCGACGTACCACCCCGCGTACTTGCTGAGAAACCAGGCGCTCAGCGAGAAGCGTCGTGTGTGGGAAGACATGCTCCAGGTCATGGAGAAGCTCCAGATGGACATCAGCCCGAAACAACGAAATTACTTTTTGTCCGAACGGGGTTAAACCGGACTCGTGCGCCCTGGTTCCAGGCGCGAACGCGATGAGATTCTTGTCACGGCCTGCCAAGGACCGACATCGTCGTAACACTTGTGTAAAGACAGTTCTTCGCTCTGGATTTTTTGCCAAAGCAGGGCACTGTTTGTGCATGGTCCGCGTCATCTATTATTTAGAAGTTATTTCTTCCTGGTGCCATTGGGCGGAACCCGCGTGGTCGGAATTGAAGAACTGCTACGCGGGCCAGGTGGAATTCCAATGGAAAATCGCCATGATGCCTGCAGAAGGCTACCCGGTTTCACGCAACCAATGCGATTGGTTCTATCGTCGCAGTGGTTCGATTACACGGTCGCCGTACATGCTCAACTCCGGGTGGTTGGAGCCGGAGATTAAGCAGTACGTAGTTCCGAATTACGTAGCTCTCGCGGCGAAGGAACTGGGGGTCACGGATGATCGAGTTCGCCTGGCGATTGCCCATGCCGCAGTTAAGGAAGGAAAGAAAGTCGGCCGATGGGAGGTGGCGGTAAAAGCGGCCACCGAGGCCGCCCCATTGGATCCTGCGAAGTTGTTGAGCAGGGCGCAATCGGAGGAAACGGCCGCCGCTGCCAAGGCCACGACGGCTGAATTCTACGCCCTGCAAGTATCGCAGCGTCCAGCCTTTCTCATTGAGAATTCAATTGGCGACCGGGCAGTGTTTTCAGGGATCGTGCGAATAGAGCCGCTCGCCGCAGCGATCGATGCTTTGCGCGCTGACGAAGCCGCGTATGCCTCGTGGCAAGCCCATTTCGGGACGGTGCCTCCGAGTTGATCATGAGGAAGCCAACAAGGAAAACGGGAAAGCAGGTGTTGCATTCCCACCGTCGTTACTGTGCTGTTCAAAACAGTTAAGCCGCAAGCGTCACCTGCGATGGTTTGGCAACAATATGGTCCAGAACGTCCCGTCGACGTTTGAGCATTACCATTCATCCTGGTAACGAAACAGGGGTCAACTGAATGGAAACAGGTTTGCGGGATCAAGTGGTATTCATCACGGGCGCATCCGGCGGGATTGGATCCGGGATTGCGAAACAGTTTGCGGCCGAGGGCGCCCGGTTGGTGCTTCATTACCGCAAAGGCCGGGAGAGAATTACCAAGTTGCAGAGGCAGCTGAAGGAGGCCGAATCGTTGGTTGTCCGCGCGGATTTTTCGAAAGAATCAGACGCCCGTCGCGCCTTCTCCGAAGCCATTGAGAAGTTCGGTCGCATAGACGTACTGGTGGCAAACGCGGGCGCATGGGAAACACGCGACGTGATGTTTCACCAGATGAAGACTGCGCAATGGGCGGCGACAATGGACGGCGTGCTCAGCACCACCTTTTTGGCGGTGCGCGAGTTTCTTGGCCAGGTGAAACGCCAGCGCAAAGGCAACCTGGTGCTCATCGGCTCGACTGCGGCCGTGTTTGGCGAAGCCGGGCATGCCGATTACGCGGCGGCAAAAGCGGCGGTCGCATATGGTTTGACGCGCTCGCTCAAGAATGAGATTTCGCTCCTGGCGCCCCACACCAAGACCTACTGTGGCGGACGCGTCAATTGCGTCTGTCCCGGGTGGACTATCGTGCCGCGCCTGGCAAACAAGCTTCGGGATCGCAAAACAATTCTCAAAGTGACCTCGACGATGGCGTTGCCTCAACTTGCGCGCCCCGAAGATATTGCGAATGCAGTGGTCTTTCTGGCTTCTGACGTCCTGGCGCGGCATATCACCGGGCAGGTCTTGACGATTGCTGGCGGGATGGAAGGCCGTTGTTTATGGGAACGCGAAGAGATTGATCCATCGCTCGCGTGAAATCAGTAAGTCCATTCCAATTCTCCGCCGTGCGCGCGGCGCAGTAAGCGCGCTCTTTCCGGAGTCCTCCCCGAGTCGGCCCCATTAGGCGGGCAATGTCGTACATTAATTTTTAACCGCATCGTAGGAATATACCCCATATGAGGCAGGGTAGGCGTGGTTAAAAACTTTGTCTATGTTGCGCCCGCACCATTGCTCTCAGCAACGGCCACGTTTGTTGTATCTTGGTTTTGCGTTTCCCCCAGGGGTAGCCGCCTTGAACCCGGGGTTAAACCCCGCAGGTCACGCGTTGGAAACACAAATGATGGGCGAACTTCGAGAGCGCTTCGAGGTTCGTTCCGCGGGTGTGCTTCCCCTGCAACCTCCCAAGATTGAGGCGCCTGATCCGACTTCAGGGATCATGCACGATGTTATCCTGTTGGAAAAACCGCCGGAACTTTTCCATCGGTTTCGATCGCTGGCATGTCTTAAATCGCAATACCGCCGATGGGGCGCGGACGGCTGGCAACCCGACGTGGTGCTGGTCTACAATTTATCGCCCATTTATAACCAATTTCTGCTGTGGCTTCGCCGGCACATGAATTGTCCAAGGCTGGTTTTGCTTCTGCTTGACAGCCCCAATCTCGGCGTCCCGCTCCACCGCTGGAAACGGTTCCGGCGGAGGTTCAAACCAATGTATACGCCGGACTCTGAAATGATCTGGCGCTTCGACGCGTGCATTGGGCTGAGTCGCTTCACCGAACGATATTTCAAGCCGCGCAATGTGCCGTTTCTCTGGATGCCGGGCGGATGCACACCGGCGCGGGTGGACCAGCCGAGTTCACGGCGGTTCGAGGAACGTAACGGGTCAATGCGCTTGGGATATTTTGGCGCTCTGGCCGATCATGCCGGGGTTCGCCCCATGATTAGCAATGTGCTGGACTCCAACATCCCGGCCTCGCTGGAACTTTGCGGGTACGGCAAGCTCTGCCAAACCGTGGACGAACTGGCCCGGAGCAATGCCCGGTTGAAGTTTCACGGACTGCTCACGCCGGGAGAATGCCTGAGCTTCGGGCGCTCATGCGATGTGCTAATCAATCCCAGGCCCGCGACCCACGGCAACGAGAACAACTTTTCATCAAAGCTCTTCGATTATGCCCTGACCGGCAGGGCTATTCTCACGAGCAAGCTTTCAGGTGTCGAGGAAGTGCTCGGACCCGAAGCATTTTATTTTGATCCGAATGACTTCGATCGGAGCCTGCGCATGAGTCTGCTGGAGGTGGCGGCAACCCAAAGGGAAGAACTGGATAGGAGGGGCGCCGCGATCCGTCAGCGGGTGATTACGGCCTTTTCCTGGCCGACGCAAGGAGCCCGGCTTGCGAGTTTCCTGTTCAATGTTTGCTCGGGAACTGCCGCGGCACCACGCATCCCCGAAGCCTTGGCGGCTTAGGGTTGTTTCGAACACTTCGTGGCAAGCCGTGTGAGATTTACGGCCTGAAAAACTACTTGGCTTCGAGCACCAGCACCCAATCCGCATTGCCATCGTGGTTAGGGCCCGAGGGGTTGAAGATTTGTGCGCCGGAGTTGGAAAAAGGTGAGCCGGGGATGCTGACATAGGCGCCATTGGAAGGATCAAACCAACGGGCGGTGGCCGGCCCCTTGAACCGGGTCATGTCGATCGTGAGCGGCCGCTGGATCGGCGCGTAAACGATGACCAGCCCTCCATCGGACGTGCGCGCGGCGGTGGCATAATCGTTGCCGTCAACGGTGCCTTTAGTGGAAAAAGTGCCGAAACCCGCGGTCAGTGTGGTGTGCTTGTCATCGGGCACCAGGTCGTACCACGGTTGCGAATCGAAGAACGACTTCATAATGGCAATCTGGGCCGCGCCCGGAGTGTCCAGGTGGGTTGGCCAGCCCTCCGCGAAGGTCCACGTGTAATGATTTCCGTAGATGAGCCCGGTCGCGCCGCTTAAATTCGCCCAATACTCCTCGCGTCGCAAAGTTTCCGGTGTCGCGACATGCTCCTGGCCGAGCGACTCGTAATCGTAACACGCCTCAACCATGAAAACCGGCATCGGGTCCGGCCGGTTATACCCTTTGAGCACCTCCGCGTAGGTGGGGAAATACGTGTAAGCGGCATTGAGAGAGACGAGGCTCGCCCAGTTTGGGTCGTCGGTGGAAAGCCCGAAGCTGCCGCCCAGTTCGATGGTGTGAAGATGCCGCGTATCGGCCGCCTGAATTCCTTTGGCCACAGCCGTCACCGCCGCGTCGTTGCGCGGGTTGCGCCATCCTTCGTAATCGTTGCCGCTCATCCAGACGATATTGTCAAAGTGCCGGTAACGTTTTCCGAGCCACCTTCCATAGTTCTGACACGCCTCCGGCCCGTTATTGACCATATTCGTCAGCCAGCCGCCCGTCTCGATCGGGTCCAGAAAGACTAAAAAATTGTGTTTGCCCGCCAGTTGAATCATTTTATCGACGCGCGCGAAAAAAGGTTCGTTCGGCTTGGAGAGATCGTAGTGCGGCAAATCCTTAGGGCCTCCAGGCAGGTAACCTGTGAAGGGCAGGATTCCATCGTAGGTGCTGCCGTCCGGACGCCCAGCCGTATAGACGGTGCACAGGAGATTGACCCACATCACATTAAATCCATGGGCCTGGCGGTTGGAGAAATACATCTCCGTCTGTTCCAGGGATAAGTTCACCGTCAGGCTTTGCGGGCAATCGCCCACAATCAGAAAGGGTTTGTTATGGCGGTCTACCAGGTACCTGTGATTTGAGCTTACCTTCACCGGGTAAACCAGCTGCGCGCCCTGAGCTTCAACGGTGCAAGTCATTGCGATGAGGGTAGAAAGGAGACTCTTCACCGCGAACGGGCCAACGAATACGGGCTGCATGTGCGAGATCTATGCCCGCGCATTTGCGGCGTCAAGCAAGGTTGAGCCTGGCGATGACCCTCCGCAGGCTTGTTTCCAGCATCTCCACAATAATTTAAAATTTTTTGTCATTCGTGTCCTCGCCAGGAAATTTCGTTTGTCGTTTCAGTGAACGGGCCGCTGTTGCGGCTCAGAAAACGGAAAAAACGACAACAAAAATTGCACCTGATATGAATACGAAAGCAAATCACAGCATTGTCACCCGGTCCGAGTGGCTGGCCGCCCGGAAGGAACTTCTTGCGGAAGAAAAGCGCCTCACCCGGCAAATGGACGCCGTCAACGCCAAGCGCCGGGCGCTCCCCTGGGTCAAAATCGATAAGGACTACCAGTTCGACAGCCGGGGAGGGCGGGTATCTTTGGCCGCACTGTTCGGTGGGCGGAGCCAATTGGTCGTCCAGCATTTCATGCTGGGACCGGGTTGGGGCGAAGGTTGTCCCAGTTGCTCTTACATGGCCGACCACACGGATGGAATGCTGCCGCATTTGGCGGCGCGCGACGTTACCATGCTGGCAGTCTCGCGCGCACCGCTTGCGGAGATTGAGGCCTTCAAAAAGCGGATGGGCTGGCACTTCGAGTGGGTATCCTCAAACGGCAGCGATTTTAACTACGACTTCCACGTGTCCTTCACGGACCAGGAAGTGGAAAGCGGCAAGGTGGACTACAATTACACGAAGCAGCCGTTCGGGAGCACGGAGGCACCCGGCATCAGCGTGTTTCACAAGGCCGCCGACGGCGCGATTTATCATACCTATTCGGTGTACGGCCGCGGGGTCGAACTGATGATGGGAACCTACCGCATCCTCGACCTGACGCCCAAAGGCCGAGACGAGGACCAGCTCGAACGCTCTATGGAATGGGTGCGGTATCATGACAGCTATGAAACCCGCACGGCGAAGTGCGCCTGCAAGTGAAAGGAGGCAAACGCATGATCTCGCTTCACTGCTGCCAAACCTCGGGCATCTCCGCCGATGTCCATCAGCAACAAAACTGGATCCGCCGACCCCGAGGAATTACCGAGCTGCTTGTTCCAGGGGCGCTGCTCGTCCTTATGCCGAAGTGTCCGATGTGTCTTGCGGCCTACGTGGCCGTTGCCACCGGGTTCTCCATGTCATTCTCGTCCGCGCACATTCTCATGCGCTCTCTAACGGCGCTTTGCGTCGGCACCCTGGCATTGTGCGTCGTGCGGCGCGTGGTAAGTTGCCGACACACTAAACAAGCATTCAAAATTCAACCGACCCAGGTATCGCGATGAAAAATACTCCTACCAATCAATACATGTTTCTTGTTAAAGGCGCCTCGTGCCAGGACGGCGGGTTATCCGCCGAGCAAATGCAGGCCAAAATGACTGAGGTCTATGCGTGGATTGAGGGGCTTACCAGGAAAGGCGTAATGAGTGCGGCCCAGCCTTTGACGCCTGAACGAAAACTCCTTTCCGGCAAAGGCGCAAGCATCATTTCCGATGGCATTGCGGCCGAATCCAAGGAAGCCATCGGCGGTTTCTTCATCGTGACGGCCGCCACGATGGACGAAGCTGTCGCCATTGCCCGCACGTGCCCGATGTTTAACTACGGCGGGCAGTTGGAGGTCCGCCAAATGGCCAGGCTCGATTGCGATTGAGGCGGCATGGGCGGGGCCAATGACAGCGCGGGTCACGTGGCCGACCATCTGTTCCGGCACGAAGGGGCCAAGGTGGTCGCCACGCTCACCGCGCACCTTGGCACGCACCGCTTGCAGTTGGCCGAGGACGTGGTGCAGGAGGCGCTGCTGCGCGCGCTGCAAACGTGGTCGTATCGCGGTGTGCCGGACAATCCCGCGGCGTGGCTGACGCAAGTCGCGAAAAACCTTGCGCTGAATGCGCTTCAACGCGAACAGCGCTGGAACCAGAAACAGGACACCATCGCCGCCGAACACGCGCGCTGGCTTTCGGCGCCGGCTCAAGACATGACCCACGAAACCTTTGCCGACGACACGCTGCGGATGATGTTCGTCTGTTTTCACCCCGAACTTGCGGTTGAATCGCAAACCGCTCTCGCGCTGCGCACTCTGTGCGGGTTCAGCCCGGCGGAAATTGCGGCCGCATTTCTCACCAGTGAAACCGCCGTCGCCAAGCGCCTCGTCCGCGCGCGGCAACGCATCCGCGAACTGGCGCTGCCCTTTGCCGTGCCTGATGCCGCCGAGCTTTCTACGAGACTCGCGGGTGTGTTGCACACGCTCTACTTGCTTTTCAACGAAGGCTACAAAGCGTCCGTGGGCGATCGCCTCGTGCGCGAGGAACTTTGCGAGGAAGCCATCCGGCTGCTGACACTGGTCACCCAGCACCCCAGCACGCAAGAGCCGCGCGCTCATGCTTTGCTGGCGCTCATGTTGCTCAACGCCGCTCGCCTCGACGCTCGCACGGACGACGCCGGCAACCTCCTCCGTTTGCATGAGCAGGACCGCGGCGCATGGAACAAAGCGATGATCCAGCGTGGCATTCTGTGTCTCCACCAGGCATCGCAAGGCAACACCTTAAGCGAGTACCACATTGAAGCCAGCATTGCCGCAACGCACTGTCTGGCGGCCGATGCCTCCGCCACCGACTGGCCCCTCATCCTGCATCTTTACGATCAGCTTTTGGCCCTGACCGGCTCGCCCGTTACCGCGATGAACCGCGCGGTTGCCGTCGCGAAAGTTCACGGCCCGCAGGCCGGCCTGGACGCATTGGACAATATTGCGAACCGCTCAGTGTTGGAGGGCAATCATCTTTACCACGGAATGCGCGGCACATTCGCCGCCGAACTTGGGCAAGCCGGCGCGGCGGTCGCGCACTTTCGCCAGGCCGCGAAGCTCGCGTTGTTGCCGATCGAGCGCGACTTCTTCGCCCGCCGGATCGAAGAGTGTGAGGCGAAGCCTGAGAACACCGGGCGGGTTTAGCCACCCACCGTGTTTCAATGCATAACGGGGTTGAGGAGCTTTGAGGCGGCGTTGGGGCTCAGCATCTTTGGTTGCATTCCAAGACCGTGCCAATGGGTTCTCAACCAGGTGCGAAGAATCTCAGCCGTCGGCACCGAGTTCTTATGTTTATCCCGTAGGGATTGTTGAGAATAGCCCAGCGCTTCAGCGCTGGGAAAAGTGAAAAAGGTCCCGAGTCCCGGAAGGGACGGCTGACCGAACCGGTTTTCAGCCGTCCCTTCGGGACTGGATCCTTCAGGTGCCAGTTCCCAGCGCTGAAGTGCTGGGCTATTCTCGGATATTCCTTCGGGACAGAGCCTAGATAGTGCATCGCGCTGCTCGACTTCAATGAGCGTTGAGGGGTGCCTACCTAACGCATGTCGCGGCTTTGTCCCCAAGCCAATAGATTTACCTGATATCGTTCAACACCAAAACGTGCTGCGGTGGTCAAGAAGTGCTCAAGATTCCACTTGATTACAGGGCGAGGATGCTTATGTTAGCCCCGCCCGAACGCCGCGTGTGCGGACGTTCATTAAGGCTGAGAAAGTGAAGTTAACGAGAAACCTAACCCTCAACCTCCGTTGCCATCGCAACGTCTGGTCTCGTTAGGCAATGGAGCTTCGGTGAGCCCTGCGCTGACCAAGCCTCCCATCGGTTCATAGTTCGTCTGTCCGTTATTTTATGTTAACAATGGAAGAAGCCCTGAAGCAACGGGGCGCCCTGCCGTTTGCCGCGGGGAATATTGTCAAAGGCACTATCATCGAAGTCCGTCCCAAGGAAGTCCTGGTCGATATCGGCTACAAAAGCGAAGGCGTCATTTCCGCCAACGAATTCGAAGACATCAAAACCGTCAAGGTTGGGGATGAAATTGATGTCCTGATTGAGAAGCTCGAAGACAAGGAGGGCATGGTTGTCCTCTCGAAGGAAAAAGCCGAGTTCAAGAAGAATTGGGAACGAATCCTGACCATTTGCAACGAAGGCGGGACAATCGCCGGCAAAGTGAAAGCCATCGTCAAAGGCGGCTTGCTGGTGAACATCGGGGTGGAAGCATTCCTGCCTGCGTCGCAAATCGACGTCACCACACCCAAGAACCTGGCCCAGTACGTCGGCAATACTTACGATTTCAAGGTTGTTAAAATCAACCAGGAGCGCCAGAACATCGTTCTGTCCCGGCGCGAACTCATCGAGCAGGAACGGCTGGAACGCCGCCAGAAACTGCTCACCGAGATGACCCCTGGCGATATCCGCAAGGGCACGGTCAAGAATATCACCGACTTCGGCGCGTTCATCGATTTGAACGGCATCGACGGCCTGCTGCACATCACCGATATGAGCTGGGGCCGCATCGGCCACCCTTCCGAACTGCTCAAGGTCGGCCAGGACATCGACGTCGTCGTTCTGGACATCAACCGCGAGAAGGAGCGGGTCAGCCTGGGGCTGAAGCAGAAACTGGCCAATCCCTGGGACAGCATCGAGCAGAAGTACCCTGTGGGCGCCAAAGTCAAAGGCAAGGTCGTCAACCTGGTGCCGTATGGCGCCTTTGTCGAACTCGAGCCGGGAGTCGAAGGACTGGTTCACGTCACCGAACTGTCCTGGACCAAGAGAGTGGCCAAGCCTTCGGATGTGCTCAAGCAAGAGCAGGAAATTGAGGCCGTGGTGCTTGGGATCAACCGCGAAGAGCAAAAAATCTCGCTAGGCCTGCGCCAGCTGGAAGCCAATCCATGGGACCGCGCCCAGGAAAAATATCCTCCAGGCACGAAGGTCAAAGGCAAGATCCGCAACCTGACCAGCTACGGCGCGTTCATCGAGCTGGAAGAAGGGCTCGACGGCATGATCCACGTCTCGGACATCTCCTGGACGCGCAAGATCAATCACCCCTCGGAGGTCCTCAAGAAGGGCGACGAAGTCGAGGCGGTTGTTTTGGAAGTGGACAAAGCCAACCAACGCATTGCCGTGGGTCTCAAGCAACTGTCCACCGATCCGTGGGAAAACATCGACAAGCTCTACAAAGTGGGCGACCTGGTCACTGGTCAGGTCAGCAAACTGGCCAGTTTCGGCGCCTTCATTGGGCTGCAACACGAAATTGATGGCCTGGTGCACATCTCGCAGATCAGCGAAGAACGCGTCGATAAGATCAAGAACGTGCTCAAAGTTGGCCAGGAAGTCACAGCGCGTGTCATCAAGATCGACAAAGCCGATCGCCGAATCGGACTATCGGTTAAAGCGGCTAATTACTCACCTGAGCAGCTCAAGGCTGAACAGGCGGTGTTGGACGCATTGAAACCGGGCGAAGACCTGGTTGCCCTGCAGCATGCTTTCGACGCTGCAGACGAAGCAAAGGCCGAGGATACGAAGGAAACGAAGTAGGTTTCTTCCTCCCAAATTACCAGGGCGGGCCGGCAACGGCCCGCCCTGATTTTATCTACTCCTGACGTTCAATATTCCCTGTCTTTTTTGATGCCCGGTTCGGGCAGGGGATACTTGCCGGCGTCGTCCAGTTGCAAGGGAGCTGGACCGGCCATGGTAAGCTGTTCCACCGCTGGCGCGAACTCATGCTCGCTGTTGAGAATATCTTCATAGGCGATGACCTGGCCGGTGTGCGCGGCCATTCTGCCCATCGAAGTGACGAGGCTTGCGATGGCGCCCCGTTTTACTTCGTTGTAAGGCTTGTCCTCGCGAATCGCTTGCACCAGGTCGTCCCATTCGAGCTGGTACGGGCTGGGCTCGGGCTGCGGGAAAGCCCAGGTCATATCCGAACGGGTGACGTTGTGGCCTTTGAAGATCCGGCATTTGCCCGGTGAATGTGCCGCGGTCGAGATGATCGCCGAGCCTTTGGTCCCGTGCGCATAACTGGCAAATTCATCGTGACACCCCGTCTCAGCCCGGCCGATGAAGAAGAACTTCGTGCCGTCGGGGAACGTGTATTCGACGGAATAGTTATCGAAATTCTGATCGAGCGAATTGCCACGGTAATGCCGGCCGCCGGTGGCGTGGGCGCGAACGGGCCAGGCATTCTTCATCCAGCAGCATTCGTCAATTTGATGGATATTGAAGTCGCTATAGATTCCACCGCTTGCCCAAAGGAAGCTGTGGAAGCGGCGAATCTGGTAAGCCACCTCCGATTGATCGCCGGGACGCGGTCCTGCGTGCGCCGCTTGACCCGCCATCCGGTAAGCGCGAAGCAGCGTCAGGTCCCCAATCTCGCCGGCCTCAATTCGCCGGTGTAATTCCTGGCGCGCTTTGCAATGCCGCACCATCAGGCCTACGCCCACTTTCATGTTCTTTTTCTCCGACTCTTCGGCCAGCGCCAGCATCTTGCGCGTGGTCGGGCCGTCCACCGTGACGGGTTTTTCCATGAAAACGTTCAGCCCTTTTGCAATGGCATACGTGAAGTGGACCCAGCGGAATGCCGGCGGCGTTGCGAAGATGGCCACATCTCCCGGCTTGAGCGTGTCCATCGCTTTTCGATACGCGTCAAACCCGATGAATTTGCGATCCTCGGGGACTTCGACCTGCTCGCCGAATTTGGTCTTGAGCTGTTCAAAGCTCGAAGAAAGCCGATCTTCAAACACGTCAGCCATGGCCACGAGTTTGATCGGGCCGCTTTTCGTCGATAACGCATCGCCGGCGGCCCCGGTCCCTCGGCCGCCGCAACCGATCAACGCTACCTGGATTGTGTCGCTTCCAGACGCATGCACGTTCGGCACCGTCACTCCGGCCAGGGCCGACACCGCGGCCAGCCTGGTCGTATTCTTTAGAAATGCGCGCCGTGAAGTGGGAGAAAGAGAAGCATCATTCATGCAAATGATGCTCCCTGCTTGCGTAAGCTCTGTCAATGGATTTTGCCCCGGCCGGACGGCGAATAGTCTTTTCTCCATTGTTCAAGTTCGACCAAAATAGGGGGTGCAAGTCCGGTTGTTGTTGGGAAGCGCGGGAAGCGGGAAAACCTTTAGATGCCTGAGCGAGGCGCGGGAGGCTTTGTGTGCCTCGGCGGAAGGATTGCCGCTGGTGCTGGTGGCGCCGAAACAGGGGACCTATCAGTTGGAGCAGCAGTTGCTCAACGACTCAAACCTGGCCGGCTACACGCGCCTGTCCATTCTATCGTTCGAATCGCTGGCTCATTTTGTCTTCAATGCCCTGGGCCGGCCGCGTCCCGGGCTTTTATCCGAAGAAGGAAGAGTGATGGTGCTGCGCGCGTTGCTGGGGCAACATCGGACCTCGCTCAATGTGTTCCGGGCCAGCGCGAGGTTAACCGGGTTCGCCCGGCAACTCAGCGATGTGCTGGCCGAAATTCAGCGCGCACAATTAACCCCGGAGCAACTGAGGAGCCTGGCGCTGGGTTTCAAACGAACCGAAGGCCTGTCGCTCAAGTTGCAGGACCTGGCAATTCTGCTCGAGCGCTACCAGGAATGGCTGCGCAGCCACGAATTGCAGGACCAGAGCGTGCTGCTTGCCAAAGCCGCCGAAATGGTGACTCAATCAGGCGCTGGGCCGCGGATTCAACAACTTTGGGTCGACGGCTTCGCCGAGTTCACCGGTCTCGAACTGGATCTGCTGGCCGCGTTGCTGCCTTATTGCGAGACCGCAACGATTACGTTCTGTTTGGAGTCCATCCCCAAAGGCAAATCATCCTGGCTTTCCCATTGGTCGACGACCTCCCGCAGCTTCGAGCAATGTCGAAAGCGCTTTGCGTCCGTCCCGGGCGCCGACGTCCTGACTGTAATTTTGCCGCGGGAATCAGCTGCAACCCGTTTGGCAAAGAACCCGGTGATCAAACATCTGGAATCGTTTTGGGAATCCCCGCGGCCGTTGCGGGATGAACTTCTCGAAAAGGCAGGCCGGGCTGTTCGCATGGTTTCATGTCCCAGCCGTGAAGCCGAGGTGATTACCGCGGCGCGGGAAATTCGCGCGTTTGTCCGCGCCGGCGGCCGTTATCGGGAGGCCTCGATCCTGGTTCGAACCCTCGACCCGTATTACCAGCTGATCCAGCGCATTTTTTCACAATTCGAGATTCCGTTCTTTCTGGATCGGCGCGAATCGATTTGCCACCACTCGCTGGCCGAGCTGGCCCGCAGCGCCGTTCGATTAGTGGCGTTTGGCTGGCAGCAGCAGGATTGGTTTGCCGCGTTAAAAACCGGGTTCGTGCCGGCGCGCGAGGACGAGGTTGACTTGCTGGAGAACGAGGCGATCGCCCGCGGTTGGGAGGGCGCAGCATGGCATCGCCCAATTCAATTACGCGATCAGCCCAGGAACGACCAGGACCGCCTGCGCCTCGAGTCTTTGCAAGGCGAACTGGAATCCATCCGCGCGCGCATTGTCCCGCCTTTCGAGAAATTCACTCTTGCGATGGCCGTTTCAAACAATCGCCCGACCGGACCTGAGCTGGCGGCGGCGCTGAGGCAATTGTGGAGCGATCTGGCAGTAGAAACGCGCCTCGAGGATGCGCAGGCCACGGAACTGGCAGGGCCGGATCCCAGTGCGGGCGCGTCGAGTCACGAGACCGTCTGGCGGCAAATGAACAGCTGGCTCGATAATGCGGCGTTGGCGTTTCCCGGAGAGCCTCTCCCGCTGCGCGATTGGGTCGCCATTCTCGATTCAGGCCTGGCCAATCTTACCATCGGGATTATTCCGCCGTCGCTCGACCAGGTATTGGTCGGGGCGGTGGACCGGTCGCGAACTCCAGAAGTCAGGCTGGCATTGGTGCTCGGGCTGAACGAAGGAATTTTTCCGGCCTCACCCCAACCCGGTTCACTGTTGACTGAAGCCGATCGGGTTGAACTGGAACAGCGCGACGTGATTCTAGGGTCGGACAATCGACGTCACATCGGCCGGGAGCGGTACCTGGGCTACATTGCGTGTACCCGGGCGCGCGAGCGGTTGGTGCTGACCTGGGCTGCTCAAAGTCCCGACGGCACACCGCTGAGCGCCTCCCCGCTCATTTCGACAATCAAACAGTTATTCCCACTGCTCCAGCCTGAAGCAGCACCCGGACAACCAGATTTGGCCCAGGCCGAACACGCGTCCGAATTGGTCGACCGCCTCCTGGCCACCTGTGAGCCCGACTCAAGCACCTGGGCGGCGGACCTGCTGTCTTTGCCGGCGCTGCGCGGTCTGCGCGAGGCCTTCAAACACCTGGCGCGCCCCGAGTCAGCAGAAACGCTTTCGCTGGAACTGGCCGCGCAGCTGTATGGGCCGGTCTTGCGCACCTCGGTCAGCCGAATGGAGCAGTTTGCCGCCTGTCCTTTTCAGTTTTTTGTCCGGTCCGGTTTGCGCGCCGAGGAGAGGCGATTGTTCGAGCTGGACTCAAGGGAGCAGGGCACGTTTCAGCACGACGTTTTGGCGCTGTTTCACGAGCAACTGCGAACGGAAGGCAAGTCCTGGCGCGACATCACTCCCTCCGAAGCGCGCGATCGCATCAAGCGCATTGGGCAGCGGTTGATGTCGAGTTTTCGCGAAGGGCTGTTGGAAGCCAGTCCAACCAGTCGCTTCACCGCGACCCTGCTGACCGAATCCCTGCAGGACTTTGTCGAAACCGTTGTCGAATGGATGCGCGGGCAATACTCGTTCGACCCGGCTGGCGTTGAACTGCCTTTTGGCCAGGACCAGGCCGGGTCGACGTGGCGTCTCGATTTGGGCAAGGATCATTTTCTCGAACTTTATGGCCGAATCGACCGCGTTGATATCTGCAAACCGAAAGGGAGTAACGTGGCCAAATGCGTTGTCATCGATTACAAGTCGAACCAGAAGGAATTCGACCCGCTTTTAGTTTCCGAAGGTCTCCAGTTGCAATTGCTGGCGTATCTGAACGTGGTCCGCCAATGGCCAAATCCGCAAGCGCTCTTCGGAGCGGATTTACTAGAGCCCTCCGGTGTGTTTTACGTCAGCCTTCGCGGCCGGTATCCGCGCGGGGCAAACCGAAATGAAGTTCTCACCGATCCAACCGCGACGCGAAAGAGCGCGTACCGCCATTCCGGGCGTTTCGACAAGGCCGTTCTCAAGCAGTTGGACAGCCGCAACGACGCGCAAGAAGGCGACCAATTCAATTACCGGCTTAAAAAGAACGGGGACCTGTATCAACGAAGCCGCGAACCGATTTCCGCAGCCGAGCTCATCTCTTTGCTCGACCAGGTGGCGGACAATTTGCGCCGGATGGGGCAGCGGATTTACCAGGGTTGCGCCGATGTCGCGCCCTACCGGCTGGCTTCACTGACCGCGTGCGGCCATTGCGCTTACCAGGCCATCTGCCGGTTTGATCCGTGGGTTGATAATTTTCGCGTGCTCAAGCGCGAAAACCGCGACCCGCGGGAACCCAAAGCAAGTTCGGCATGAAACTGACTTCCGCGCAGCAGCGCGCGATTGATGCTCGGGGAAATGTGCTCGTCGTTGCCGGCGCCGGCACCGGCAAGACGCGGACATTGGTCGAGCGTTGCCTGGATTGTCTGCTCGAGGACCAGCCCCGCGTCTCGATCGACGAAGTCCTGATGGTGACCTTTACGGAAGCCGCCGCCGCAGAGATGCGAACCCGCGTTCGGCTGCGCCTCGAACACGAAGCCAGGACGAGCAAAGACCCGGGCCGCTGGCTTGAACAACTGGCACTTTTCGAAACCGCCCATTTCGGAACCTTGCACAGCTTCTGCCTTCAATTGGTCCGCCAGCATTTTTACGAGCTTGAGCTGGATCCCCAGCTGGTTGTTTTGCCTGAGCACGAAGCCCGGCTCCTGGCCAATGAAACGTTGGATGACCTGCTGCGGGCGCATTACCAGGGCGAGCAGCCGTTGGATGAGGCTGTCCGGCAGGTCGTTCGCGCCTACGGCCGCGGCTCGGATCGATCGATTCGAACGCTGGTGCTGCGAATACACCACTACGCGCAGACCTTGCCTGACCCGGCGGGATGGTTGACCGCGCAGCTGAATTGCTTTTCCGAAGCGGAACCGGTCGCCTGGCGCCAGTGGTGGTCTGAAGCCGTGGCCGGCTTGCCGGGGCAATGGCTTGCCACACTGCAACCTTTGATTTCCTCAAACGGCCTGGCGGCCAAGTGCGCGTCCACCCTCGAGGCCGCGTTAGCCAAACCCGGCGACCCCGGCGCTCTCCTTGCCCGCATCATCTCCGCGCGAGCGGAATGTCCCCCCGGCAAGAAAGGGGCATGGTTCGATCCTATTAAAACCTTTTTTGCCGAAGCCGAGTTTTTATCGGCCCTGGCGCCGGCTCCCGGCAGACCGGACCCGATTGCGCAAGACTGGGCATGGACGCGCCCGCACATGATCGCGGTGTTGAAGCTGTGCGTCGAATTCGGCCAGGCGTTCGCCGAAGTCAAACGCGAGCAGGCAATCGTTGATTTTCATGACCTCGAGCAATACGCCCTTCGCTTGCTCTGGGATCCCGCGACCCACGGGCCCACCGCCATTGCGCGGAGTTGGCGCGAAAAGCTTCGCTTCATCTTTGTCGATGAATACCAGGACATCAACGCGGCGCAGGATCGCATTATCCAGTCGCTCGCTCGCGAGGAGCCGCACGCCAACAGGTTTCTAGTGGGCGATGTGAAGCAAAGCATTTACCGATTTCGCCTGGCCAATCCCCGTATTTTTCAAAACTACGCCGACGCGTGGGCTCAATCCCCGGCCACCGTGGCGCCGCTCGTGGAAAACTTTCGCAGCCGGCAATCCGTTCTGGATTTTGTCAATTCCGTGTTCGGGCTTTTAATGAGCCGTGAATTGGGAGGGGCTGATTATGCGCGGGACGCCGCGCTGCTGTTCGGCGCGCCGCAGGACCGCGTGCCGCTCGGAACCTCCGCCTGCCCGGGGCCTGCTGCGGAACTGCACCTCCTGTTGAAGGGCAACGACGAGCAGGTTCAGCAGGATGAAGACATGTCCGAACAATTGGCCGAGCTGAACGACCTGATCGACGCGGAACGCGAGGCGCGATTGGTTGGCCATCGGTTGCGGGAGTTGCACCGGCAACGCGTGCCGATCTGGGACGTTGAAACCGGCAACTTCCGTCCCGTCGAATGGAAGGACATCGCCATTTTGCTCCGGGCCCCGGCCAACAAAGCCGAAAGCTATGCAAAAGAATTCGCGCGCCTGGGTTTGCCTTTGCAAGTGGATCGGCCGGCATTTTACAAAAGCTCGGAGGTTTCCGACTTGCTGAGCTTGCTTCAAATACTCGACAACCCATTGCAGGATTTGCCCCTGCTGGCGGTGCTTCACTCGCCCCTGGCGGGCTTGACGATAAACGAACTGGCTGAAATCAGGCTGGCCGGTTTGAAAACCCGATTCTGGACCGCCCTGCTTCGCTGGCATCGAGCGCCCGCCAGGGACTCAGGAACCCTGGCGCCGGCCGTGTCAGGCTCTTCGCCGGGCGCCGGGCGGGCACCGGCCCTGGCCAAGGTCAGCTTGTTTCTGCAACGCTTCGCGCGGTGGCGCCGATTGGCCCGCCAGGTTTCCCTGTCCCGTTGCCTCGAAATCATTCTGGCCGAAACGCACTACGCCCAGTGGGCACTCACTCAACCACGCGGGCCACAGCGCCATTCGAATATCCAGCGCCTCGTCGCCCTCGCCCAGGACTTCGACCATTTTCAACGCCAGGGCCTGTTCCGGTTCCTGCGGTTCATCGACGCTCAAAAGGAAATCGACGCTGACCCGGAAGTGCCCGCTTCGACCGGCGGCAACGCGGTGCGCCTGATGAGTATTCATCAAAGCAAAGGCCTCGAATTCCCGGTCGTAGTTGTCGCGGACCTGGGCAAACCGTTCAACACGCTCGACCTGGCTTCTCAGATTATCCTCGACGAGGAATTCGGCCTTTGTCCCCTCGTTCGACCGCCGCACACGGGCAAACAATATCCGAGCATTGGTCTGTGGAGAGCCCGTCGACGGCAATTGTCTGAATTGCTGGGCGAAGAACTTCGACTGTTGTACGTGGCTTTGACCCGCGCCCGTGACCGGGTCATCCTTGCGGGCTCGATCACCCGGCGAAAGCTCGACGAGGTGTGGTTCGATGCGTCTCCCGTAACGCGCGACACACTGACGGCGGCCCGTTCTTGCGCCGACTGGCTGGGCCGGTGGTTTTCTTTGAACTCCGGCGGCATCGGCGTCATGACTGGCCAAACCAATCTCTTCGAGTGGACGATCCACGAGTTGGCCGATTTGGCAAGCGACAGTTCAAAAGCCGCGGGCGATGATTCGGCCGAACCTGCCGCGCTGGATTTCGGGTCCTCCGGCTGGCCCGAGCTCCGGAGCCGGATTGCATGGCAATATCCGCACACAGCAGCCACGGGCATGCCTGCTAAAACTTCCGTTTCCGCGTTGCGCCGCCTTGCCGCCGAGGAACTCGAAGACGAAGCTGCAACTTTGTTTCCACAATTCCGGCGCCGTGCCCGGTCAAGGGGCACAATCACCTCTTCCGAATTGACCGCGACCGAGGTCGGCCGAGCCAATCATCTCTTTCTGCAACTGTTGAGTCCTGCCCAGGGCGATAGCGCTGAGGCCCTGAAAGAGCAGGCTCGGCTTATGTTGAAGCAGGGCCTCCTGACACCGGAGCAGGCCGCAGCGATTGACTTCGAGGGAATCGCACATTTTTGGCGCGGGCCGCTGGGCCGGCAAATCAGCTGTCGCGCGGACAGAATGCACCGGGAGCTGGCATTCACAGTGCGTTTATCGAATTCGGAACTGGCGGGAATTGTCGATTGCCCCGAGGTCCCTGCGCTTGATGGCGAGTTCACGCTGGTCCAGGGCGTCGCTGATCTCGTGGTGATCGAACGCGACGAACTTTGGCTGGTCGATTTCAAAACCGACCAAATCAAGCCGGATGACATCGAGGAACGGGTAAAACTGTATGCGCCACAAGTTGGGCTTTACGCCGCCGCATTATCGCGGATTTACAAGCGCCCGATCAGCCAGGCCTGCTTGTACTTTCTTGGTCTGCGCAAAGCTGTGCCGGTAAAGCGCGCCGTCTCCGGCTAACCAGCTTGCGGTTGGGCCGGCTTCTCCTCCGGTTGCGCCGGTTTTGCGGCCGCTTCGCCGTTGGCCGGATCAGAAACGCCGCCATTGCCATTCGTGCTCTGTAATCGGACCAAGGCCGGGCGAATCAACTTGCCTTGGAATGTGTAGCCGGTCGCAACTGTTTCCGCGACGGTTGCGCCTTCGGCCGACGGCTGTTGCCCGTCGAAAACCTGGTGCCGCTGCTCGTCGAACTGCTCGTCACGAATTGCCACAAAGGGCGTAAGCCCAATTCGCCGCGCGGCGTCGCGGCAGGCGTTCTGGAACTGGTCGAGTTGTCCGATCAACTTCTGCTGGCCGGAACGCATTCCGGCCAAATGCAAGGCATAGACGTGGTCGAGCATTCTGACCATCACCTGCATCCATTCCCCTTCCGCTCTTCTCAATTTTTCTGTCTCCAGGCGGAGCGTGGCTTTTTCATTATCGTTGGCGCGCTGCATGAATTCGGTGAACGCTTTTGCCTCGGCGCTCATCCGTTCCGCAATGGCGCGCGATGTCCCCGCCACTCGCTCCGCCACTTCCTGCACGCTCTGCCAGCGCCCGGTCGCCCCGGCTATTTGCTCGGCCAGCGCTTCCACGTTTTTGATCTGGTTAACCACGCCCGTCAGCGCCTCGCTCTGGGCCAGCTTGGAAACGGTCTGATATTCTAGCACGAAGGGTAAAACACCCAGCACCGCGGCCCCGGCCACGCTCACCACAATCAAAGCGCACTGCCAGGCGCCCAGCGGAGATGGGCTTTTCCAACAAATCAACCCCGCGGCTGCCAATAAAAGCAGGTCACCTAAAAAAAACATCCACTTCGGCAACGTAAGGTCCTTCTGATCACGCATGGGTTTAAAGGTTACGGACAAGCCGTCGGACTGTGCAAGCCTGTGAACAGGGATTCTGGCCAGCGGCTGTGCGTCCAGGAACATGACAGGCTGTCTTGAGCGGCGGCCTTTTCAGACCGGTTCACGCCAAAAACCTGCGGTTCCAGCGCTCTATGCCTTGGCAAGGCTTGTGCTAACAAAAGTTTTGCTGACAGAAACCAAACGCGGGGACTGTCAGGTTTGTTGGATACTGTAGCGTAGATGAAGACCGGGTTGTGCGCCGATTGTTTGCTTCATGAATGGGGTCACCTCATAACTTCCGTTGTCACAGCCTCGTAAATCCTCTCCGCAGACTTTAATTCTCATCAGCTTTAGGCGGGTTTGCTGGTCCTTCATAGATTAACCGCCTAATCGGGGCGTTCCTCCGCTGGAACGCCCCACTTTTCTTTTAGGCCGCCGCCGGGGTGCGCGCGAACTTCACCGGCAGGCCGGGCACGCTCTGCGCATCCCAAGACACGGTGCTGTCCGGCCGGTTTCGCTTCTGCATTTTCATTTGGTAGTTGAACGCCACTGTTCTAAGGTTGTCTTACGGAAACAGGTAATAAACCGAACGGAGCGTGGGTATGAACCGAACCATGGGTTACCGGCCAGGCATCGTAATAGTTTTGATTTCGGCGCTCCTTTTGGCGCCGCTTGCAAGGGCTCAGCGCGTGCCCGTCGTCGAGAAGCACCTTTCAAACGGCATGCGCTTGTTGCTGGTCGAGCGCCATGACGAACCGTCGGTAGCGGGCGGATGGGTGGCGCACGTGGGCAGTTCAAACGAGCGGCCGGGCATGACCGGCATAGCCCATCTTTTCGAACATATGATGTTCAAAGGCACGCCGACCATTGGCACCAAGGATTACGCCAAAGACCTCCAAATCATCTCCGAGCAGGAGCGCCTCCGCGATGAAATGCGGGCCGAGGAGCGTAAAATGCGAGCGCTGTACCGCCACGGCGAAATTGACGACATTCTCAAGCCCGAAAACAAAACCGAACGTTACAAGGAACTGGAAGCGCAATTCAACAAGCTCATCGCGGACCAGCGCCAGATCCTCGTGAAAAACGAGTTCGACAGAATTTACACCGGGCAAGGCGGCTCCCGGATGAACGCCTTCACGACCGAGGATCTCACCGCTTATTTCATCAATGTTCCGGCCAACAAACTCGAACTGTGGATGTGGATGGAATCCGAACGCATCTGGCACCCTGTTTTCCGCGAGTTCTACGCCGAACGCGACGTCGTCTTCGAAGAGCGCCGCATGCGGACCGATTCCACGCCCTTGGGCAAATTCGAGGAGGAGTTAAATGCGATGTTCTGGGAATCCACGCCTTACAGCTGGCCGGTCGTCGGCTGGCCTTCGGATATTCCCTCCATCTCCAAAGCTCAGGCCGATGAGTTTTATTCGACCTATTACGCGCCTCAAAACATCACGCTGATCCTTGTGGGCGATTTCCAGCCCGGGGAGGTCCAGCGCCTCGCCTCGAAGTATTTTGAGCGCATTCCTCGAGGACCCAGGGATGCGCCGGACGTCGTTACCCTCGAGGTCAAACAGATGGCTGAGAAACGCATGAACGCCGAGGCCGATACCAATCCGCAGGTGGATGTCCTCTGGCACACCGTTCCCTTTCAACACAGGGATTCTTACGCGCTGGAGGTTCTGGGCCAGATTCTTTCCACTCGCACCGGGCGGCTTTACAAAGGCCTGGTTCTCGGCAGCGGCGTAGCTACCAGCGCTTACGCCATGCAAGGCTCTCAGAAATGGGCCGGCTACTTCAATGCCGGCGGCGAGGCCCGCGAGGGCCACTCCCCCCAGGAAGTCGAACAAGGCATTTACGACAACATCGAAAAGCTCAAAAAAGAACAGGTCCCCGCCGAGGAATTGCAGAAGGTCAAAAACAACTTTGCGGCCGGCGAGTATCGGCGCCTGACTTCCAATTTCCCAATCCTCATGCAGCTGATCCAAAACGACGGCGAAGGGGATTGGCGGGAAATCAATGAAGCCGGACCCAAAATCCAGGCGGTGACCGCCCCCGATGTCATGCGCGTCGCCAACGAGTATTTTACCAAGGAAAACCGCACGACGGCCATTTACACCCGCAAGCCGGGAACCCGAACCCAACCCAAACCAGAACAGGTGAAGCCATGAGAACGACTTTTGCCCCTCGGCCACTTTTCGCCCTTGCGATGTTCCTGGCGGTGAGTGCGATTCCGAGCTTCGCGCGCGCGCAGGCCACTGCTGCCCAACCCATACCCGACCGGCCCGAGAAGCTCTCCTTCCCGCCGTTGTCCTACGAACCGCCTGCTGCGGACCAATACCGTGTCCAGTTGAAAAGCGGTCCCGTGGCCTACGTTGTTCCCGACCGCGAATTGCCTTTGATCAACCTCGTGATCTATGTGCGCACCGGCGAATACCTCGAACCCTCCGGCAAAGAAGGCCTCGCCGATTTGACCGGGTACCTCCTCGCCCGCGGCGGCATTAAATCCAAATCGGCTGAGGACCTCGAAGAACGCCTCGCCTTCCTTGCGGCGCGACTCGAGTCCGCCGTCGGCGAAACCCAGGGGACGGTCAGCCTCAATTTGCTCTCCAAAGATCTCGACGAAGGGTTGGGTATCCTGCGCGAAGTATTGACCCTGCCAAGATTCCAGGACGACAAGATCGCCTTGCGCAAACAACAGCTGCTCCAGGCCATGAAGGAACGCAACGATGATTCCCGCGCCATCGAAGCCCGCGAAGCCGGGTTCCTCGCCTACGGCGATAATTTCTGGGCCAATCGATACTCTACCGCCGCCTCGGTCGAATCGCTCACCCGCTCTGACCTCGAGTCGTTCCACCAAAAATGGTTTCAGCCCCACAATTTCGTCGTGGCTGCCAGCGGCGACTTCGACCGCGACCAAATGGTCCAAAAGCTCGAAGCCTTGTTCGCGCAATGGCCGTTCAAAGGTGAGACCCCGCCACCGATCCCCACCAACACCGTGTTTGCTCAAACCGGCGTTTACATTGTCGACAAAGATGTGAACCAGGGGCGCGTGGCCATGATGCTGCCCGGCATCCTGCGCGACGATCCGGATTATTTTCCCGTTTTGATCATGAACGACATCCTGGGGGGCGGCGGCTTCACTTCGCGCATCATGAACCGCGTCCGCTCCGACGAAGGATTGGCCTATGACGCTCATTCGAGCTTCCCGGGCGGAGTTTATTACCCATCTGTTTTCAGCGCCGGGTTCCAATCCAAATCCCGAACCGTTCCCTACGCCGCCTCGATCGTCCTCGAGGAAATGGAAACCGTCGCAAAATCCCCTGTTTCCGACCAGGAACTCAATACTTCCAAACACGGGTTCATTGACCGGTTCCCGCGCACCTTTGCCACCAAAGCCCAAATTGCCACCACGTTTGCCGAGGACGAATTCACCGGCCGCTACGCCCGGCACCCCGAGTATTGGAAGAATTACCGGGCCCGTGTTGAAGCGGTTAACAAGGACGATCTCCAACGAGTCGCCAAAAAATATCTTCAGCGGGACAAATTGGTCATCCTGGTTGTCGGCCAAAAAAGCGACATCCTGTTGGGGCACCCAAGCCACGACGTGAAACTGACGCAGCTCGCCGGGGGCCGGTTGGTGGACGTGCCGTTGCGGGACCCGCTGACTATGAAGCCGATAAGTCCGTGAGAGGCCGGCGCTGGATCTGGGCCTTTTCAGCGGCGTTTTTGGTCCTTTACTATTCCCTGGCTGCGGTTTAGTCTATCTAAGCATGGTTTGCTCAAGTATGAACGCAATGTTTGGCCTGTTTAACCTCGGTGGCGGGGAGATCATCCTGATCCTGGCGCTGGTTCTGATTTTGTTTGGTGCCAAGAAGCTGCCGGAGTTGGCCAAAGGCCTGGGTACCGGCATCAAGGAATTTAAGAAAGCCACTCGCGAAGTCACTGAAGAAGTCAGCAACGCAATGGATGAATCTCCGGCTCCCCAAAAGCGCCTGCCTTCGACCCCAGCCTCCTCCTCCGAAGCTACCCAGGTCCCAACTGCCCAAACTGTTCCTCAAACTCCTTCAGGTTCCAAAGCCTAGCCCGCTGCGTGGTTCCCCAGCATGGCCGATGAACCAGAAGCGGAGCCCCTGGATTTATTAGAGGACGAAGAGGGCGGACCGGTTAAATCGTTTCTCGAGCATCTCGAGGATCTACGGTGGGTTCTGATCAAAGCCATCGCCGCCGCCGGGGTCGCGATGATCTGCTGTTTCTTCACCGGCAATTACGTCTTCCAGGTCCTCAAATGGCCGCTGACCCGCGCCCCTCTTTTCGGCGGAACCCATCCTAACGTCCTGCGTGTCACCGTCGGCACGAATCAAGTCGGCGTGTTTCACCTCGGGACCAATGATACCCTGATGGCCTTGGCCGGGACCAACCATTACGTGCGCATGGAAATCGTGCCGCTGACCGTTGGCACCAATACCGTGCTTGGGGTCGAGATTCACCCCGAAAGCGCCCCGCCTGCCGGAGAATCGCCGATCGACATCATCACCCTTGGCCCGGCCGCGCCATTCGTGGTCGCGACCAAGATTGCCTTTTACGGTGGCCTGGTCATCGCCTCACCGTTCATCTTTTATTTCGTCGGCAATTTTGTTTTCCCAGCTCTCAAAATTCACGAAAAGAAATACATCTACCGCGGATTGGTTTTCGGGTTCGGCCTGTTCCTGACCGGTGTTTTGTTCTGCTATTTCGTCATGATGCCGATGGCATTGGCTGTCTCGGCCAAATATGGCGAGTGGTTTGGGTTCAAATCCAACCAATGGCGCGCCGAGGAATACATCAGCTTTGTCTGCAAATTCATGCTCGGAATGGGCGTTGGATTTGAAATGCCGGTCGTGATTCTTACCCTCGTCAAAATCGGGCTTCTCAATTATCAAATCCTCAAAAAAGCCCGGCCTTACGTCATCGTCATCGCCTTTGTGCTGGGCGCGGTTCTCACCACTCCCGAAGTGATTACCCAGGTGCTGATGGCCATTCCCTTGCTGATTCTGTATGAGATCAGCGTCTGGATCGCCTGGTACTGGGAACGCCGCGATAAAAAGCGCGAAGCCGCCGCTCTGTAGCGGCGCTCGGCAGAGCCGCACTCATGGCCAGGACAGGGACGGACTTTGCACACCCAAATATCGGGAATTATCCTCCAAACCTCACTCAAGCCCCGGCCGGCCGGTTCGGCTGTGGCGCGTTTGTCGCGCCTCGCTTTCGGAACGTCATAATGCCGCCGTTTTCTCTTGTGCCCGCGCCCGAAACGTCATAAAGCCCTGCAGCATTCTCGACTCATTGTCATGACAGCCAAAAAACTTCAGGCACTCGCGCGCGAACACGGCACACCCCTGGTGGTTGTGGATCACGAAATCCTCCGCCAAAATTACGCCACCTTTAAGCGGCATCTGCCCAACGTCCAGGCTTACTTCGCGGTTAAAGCCAATGCCGAACCTGCGATTGTGCGAACCTTTTACAAAGCCGGCGCCAGTTTTGATGTCGCTTCCCTGCCCGAATTCATGCTGGTCTACGACAACATCAAACATTTGCCGCCGAAGGAACAGCAGGACTTTATCTGGGACAAAATCATTTACGCAAACCCCACCAAGCCCAAAGAAACCCTCCAGGCGTTGGACCGCTACAAACCGCTCGTCACTTATGACAACGCGGGCGAACTCAAGAAGATTGCCCAATACGCGCCTCATGCCGGCGTCGTTCTGCGCCTGCGTGTGCCCAATACCGGGTCGGTCGTCGAGCTTTCATCCAAGTTCGGCTGCGATCCCGGCCAGGCCGTCGACCTGATTTTAGCCGCCTTTGATTTGGGCCTGGTGGTCGAAGGCATCAGCTTTCACGTGGGCAGCCAATGCACAAATTTCGAGAACTTCGTTCAAGCCCTCGAAATGTCCGCGGCGATCATGCGTGAAGCCAAGTCCCGCGGCCGCGAAATCAAGATCCTCGATATCGGCGGAGGGTTTCCCGCTCCCTACGACCGCCACGTCAAGCCCTTCAGCGCCTTGGCCCGGAAGATCAACGGCGAAATCAGGAGGCTCTTCGCCGGCGATATCCAGATCCTTGCCGAACCCGGGCGCTTCCTCGTGGCCACCGCGGCAACGTCCGTCGCCCGGATCATCGGCAAAGCCGTGCGCGACGGCAAAACCTGCTATTACATCGACGACAGCGTGTACCACACGTACAGCGGCATCATCTTCGATCATTGCCAGTACCACCTCAAAGCATTCAAAAAAGGCAAAACCGAGGTGTGCGCCGTTTTTGGCCAAACCTGCGATGCCCTGGATACCATCTCCTTGTCTGAGGAGTTGCCTTCCCTGGAAGTTGAGGACCTGGTCTACTCCGAAAACATCGGGGCTTACAGCAGCGCCTCGGCTACCTGGTTCAACGGCTTTCCTCCTGCTAAAATCGTTCATTTGAACGAGTAAACGAACCCAACCAAAATCGCGACGCCGGAACCGCCGCCGGCTTATGGCAGGAACCGCGGCAGGATGATAAACATGCAACGCAAGCACAGGGCAGCTCGGCCCTTGTCCTCTTGACCACCTTGTTCCCAGGTTTTTCCCGGGCGATAGAGCGCTTGCAATCTGACCATAGGCGTTCCATGCTGGAAAAGCGCTGTTTGCAGGGGCCCCCGCTAAAGGTGCCCAAGAAGTGATGAGTACATTACCGGATAACGAATTTGACCTGGAGAAGCTGTTTTTGCCCGCTTGGGCACAGGAGGAGCCCTCCGCCACGAAGTACGCGAAATACGAAGGGCGTGAAGCACGCCCGGAAGGACGCGGTGACCGGCGGGGTCCCAGGCCCCCGCGGCGTGATGGGCCCGGCGGCCCAGGCCGTGAAGGCAGGCCTCCCAGAAGAGACCAGCGGGGTCCAGGCACTGGTGAAGGCGGTGCGCCCAGGGGCGGCGGCGGCGGCCGCCGCGAACAGTTCGATCAACGCGGACCCCATCGCGGGCCTCCCCGTGAACGGCGCGAACCACCCGCGCCTTTGCCGGAAATTGCGGTAACTCTCGTTCCGGAGGAAAAGGGCGTTGAGTCTTTGGCGCGCCAGATCAAGATAACCGGCCGCGCTTATCCGTTATTCGACATCGCCCAGATGATTCTCCAGAAGCCGGAGCGCCACACCGTGACGTTCACCGTCAAGAAGAACGCCGAAGGCCAGCCGGTTCAGCCTTTGTTTGTCTGCGCACTGGACGATACCCTGTGGCTCTCCGAAGACGAGGCCGTGAGCCATATCCTGAAGCGCCATTTCGCCACTTTTTACCAGGCTGAACGCACCGCCACCGAACCGCCCAAAGGCAAATACACCTTTGTCGCCCAGTGCGGCATGAGCGGGGTCGTGCTTGGACCGCCTAATTACCACGATTACCAGAATCAGCTGCGCAAGCTCCATTCCGAGCGCTTTTCGCGCATGCCCTTCGAGGTTTACAAGTCGCGCGTCAGAATTGTGCGCGACGAAGAAGTCGTCAAGAAATGGGTCGACGATCAGAGTTGGAAAACCGAATACATCTGCCTGAATATGCCCGAGTCGGTCAAACTCGGGTCCCAGGAAGCGGTGGAACAGCATTTCCGGGAACACCACAAACCCAACATCGTCAAGAGCGTCGAGACCTACACCATGACCGGCAGTGCCGCGCGATCCCTGCGCAGCCCGGACCTCGTCAGGCTCGTTCGCACGGTTTGGGAAGATCAACGCCGGTTTCCCCTGCAAATTGCCACCGTCCTCAGCCAGCAATTCGCCAGCCACGGCTTGCAGTTCTTCAAAGTCAACAAGGCCATTACCCACGTCTCGGTTGCCCGGCCGCATTACCTCGACCTGTCCCTGACTCCCGTGTCGGACGGCGTCAAGCGGATCGTGGACTACATCAACGCCAATCCCAAGTGCACCCGGCGGCAGTTGATCGAGAAACTCACCCCTTCACCCGCCCCGGTCGCGCCTCCGGCTCCCCCGGCTCCGGCTGAAGGTCAGCCCGCTGCGGCCCCCGCGCCGGAACCGTCCGGCCCGACACCGGAGCAGAACGCCTTGATCGGCGATCTGCATTGGCTCATCCACCAGGGGCACGTCATTGAATTTGCCAACGGAACGCTCGAAACCGCCAAAAAGCCAATTCCCAGGCCGCCCAAGCCCGCGCCCAAAAAGGAAGACAAACCTGCCGCGCCGGAAACGGCCGCGGCCCCGGTTGCGGACACGCTTCCGGCCTCCGAAGCGCCGGCTCAGCCGGGAACACCCGGTCAGGACCCAGCGCCCGAGGGTCCTCTCCCTGAACCGCCAGCCGCCTCCGGCGTCATCCCACCCGAGCCCGCGGAAACCGCCCCGGGCGAATTGGGCGCCAACGAGAGCCCCGAGGTTCAGCCCGCAAACGGAGCGCATCCAACGGACACGCCTGCCGAAAGGCCCGTCGCTCCGGTCGAATCGCCTTCCTGAGCCGGCGATCGTTATTTGTGGGAATTTATGGGATTTAATAAACTAGGGTTGTCTCACGCCATGCTCGACGGCGTGAAGGCTATGGGCTACCTCGAGCCCACCCCGATTCAGCTTCGGACCATCCCGTTGATCCTCTCCGGGCGCGACGTGATCGGCAGCGCCCAGACCGGCACCGGCAAAACCGCCGCGTTCGCTTTGCCGATTCTTTCGAAACTCGACCACCACGAGCCCTATCCGCGCGTCCTGATCCTGGAACCTACCCGCGAATTGGCCGCCCAGGTCGAAACCGCTTTCCGCGACTTTGCGCGCTTCACAGATCTGCGCGTCGTCGTCCTGTTTGGCGGCGTCGGCTACGGCCTCCAGCGCGAAGGCTTGCGCAAAGGCGCCGACGTCCTGGTGGCTACGCCCGGCCGCCTGTTGGACCTCATGGAGCAGGGCGCCTGCAAACTCGATCGCATCCAATACCTGGTCCTGGACGAAGCCGATCGCATGCTCGACATGGGGTTCCTCCCGGACGTCCGGAGAATCCTCCAGAAATGCCCGCGCGACCGCCACACCTCCCTCTTTTCGGCGACCGTTCCCCCGGAAATCGAGACCCTCATCCAGTGGGCCATGCGCAACCCCGAGACCGTTGAAATCGGCGCCCGCCGCACCCCCGCCGAGACCGTCAAGCACGTCATCTATCCCGTCTCCGATTCGCAGAAAACCGACCTGCTCCTCGAGTTGCTCAAGCGCGTCAATTACGACTCGGTCATTGTTTTTTGCAGGACCAAATACGGGGCCGACCGGGTTTCACACCTGCTCCGGCGCAACAACCACGCCGTGGCCGTGCTCCATTCCAACCGCACCCAGCGCGAACGCGAAGCCGCCCTGCGCGGGTTCCGCGACGGCCGTTTCGAAGTCCTCGTTGCCACTGATATCGCCGCCCGCGGCCTGGATATCGCCGACGTCTCTCACGTCGTCAATTACGACGTCCCCCAGCACCCCGAGGATTACATCCACCGCATCGGCCGCACCGGCCGCATGGAAGCCAAGGGCGACGCCCTGACCCTGATGGTCGCCGAAGACGGACGCCACGTGCAGTCCATCGAACGGTTCATCGGCCAGAAGATCCCCCGGGTTAAACTCGAAAACTTCGATTACCGCTACACCGCCCTGTTTGAAGAGGACAAACCCGGCCGGCCCCAATCCGGTCCCATGCGCGCCCGCGGCGCGCGCGTGCGCGGCGGCTACTTCTTCGGCCCCTCCCGCCGCCGCCGGTGAGCCCGTTCCGCCGCGCCGCTCTGCGGGTCGACGGAACTTGAAATTTCAAACGTTGAGGCGCGGCCCGGTTGCCTTTTGGCGCCGCTGCGTCCAATAAAGCGCAACCCCCAAGACCCAGCGATGAAATGAAAACAGAACGTCCCCGCCGCATCCAGTGAAGCCAGCTGATTCGCCCTTCCGGAGCCCCGGAGGGGCGGCCTGAGAATAGCCCAAGGCAAGGCCGCCGAGGCCGCCACCCAGGGCGGCGCTTCGCTTGCCCTGGGCTATTATCAGTCGTCCCTCAGGGACTTCAGTGCGGCTGCGCCCGCACACTTGGCCTACGAAGAGAATTCAGGCGCTGCGGGTACTCGGCCTAGGGCCATCAGTCGCTGCCGCTCCCCGTGTCCAAGCGCCGATCCAACTCCTCAAGCGAGATCCAATGGGTCGGATCCTTATCGTCAATCCGACGGGCCAACTCCTGCCGATATGCCTGGTTGTCCCTTTCCTCCAAAGCCAGAAGGAATGCAATCATCTGTCGGCGGTCTTTCGACTCGAGGGATTGCAGCTCAGATTTCAGCACGCCAACATCCATGCCAGAGAGTAACCCGAGCGCCATGCGAAGGCAAAGACCGAGGAGCAACAGGAGCAACGACCGGGCTCATTGACGCGACGCCACCCAGCGATGAAATGAAAACACAACGTACCCGCCGCGTCCAGTGAAGCCCGCTGGTTCGCCCTTCCGGAGCCCCGGAGGGGCGGCCTGAGAATAGCCCAAGGCAAGGCGCCGAGCCCGCCGCCTTGGGTAAAGAGCCACCGTAACCAATCTCCCTCTTTTCCTTTTCCGGTCTGGCGCGCCGAAAGCGCGCCAGACCGGAAATCATTTTGGGCCCGCAACCCAGTGCGGCGCTTCGCTTGCCCTGGGCTATTCTCAGTCGTCCCTCCGGGACTCAGTCCTCTTGCGGTGAGGCTCTGGATCGCCTCGCGTGTAGCCCCACCCGAACAGTCACCGTGAATACAACTTATACATCACTGACTGAAAATAAGACAACGCAAGCGGCTACCAAGCACAGATCAGTGTCAAGTTATGTGGCGAGGTTTATGCTCTTTCCTCTTCAACGCGTCGGCGCGCTTCGGAGGGCTGTTTTACGCGGGCTGAAATTCCCTTCGAGGTGATTCGCAGGACGCCACGAAAGGATTGTGTTCATGTCAGACTCGACCTTGGGAGCCCCACCTCCCGTTCTCACCCGCCCCTGCAAAGTAACCCCGCGCCCCAGTTGCGGCTCGCTGGAAGCCGCCCTGGCCCCGGCTCCGGAGCGCGGCATTGCCAGAGTAACCCTCATCCAGGTATGGCTTCGCTGGCGCAATGCTTTCAACCAGGTCACGATCCGGCGCGCCGACGATTTATTGGCGTGCGCGGAGCTTGAGGGCGGCCTTTACGATCTCATGCCCAAGGGAGCGGAAATAATCGGGGTCATCCTGGAATTCGACTTTGCCGACAACCGGATGCCGCAGCTGGTTGAGCTGCGTTCACCGGACGTCGTCCGGGTCCCGTGTCCGGAGGATGTCGAACGAGTTTTAGCGTTTTTAACCGAGCGCGGTTTTATAACTCAAAACCCGTAACCCAAAGGTTCAATCAGGAACGGTCCGACCGGGAGGTCCGGACCATCGAAGACAACGGCAAGGGATTGGAGCAGCGATACGCGGGAGAAAGGAGAATATGCAGACATGGTATTCATTTCAGGCGGTCCCCGGACAAGTGGCGACCGAAGCGGAGTGGCGGCTTTTGACGGGGGACCGGTTTGGGGCGCTTCAGGCGCTGTGCCTGCAGCCCAGCCGGTTCCAGGTTCAAACCGTGTGGTGCCCTCACGGTTGCGGTTGCGAACACATGATTGTCCGGCGTCATGACGGACAGGGCGCGACGGCGGTGTGCCGCTGTCATCCGCCGTGTTGCCCGGACATCCCGTTGGACATGGCGAAGATCACCGCGCTCGAGGTGTGCAACACCCGGCTGGGGCACGCGCTTTGCCGCGCGTTCGAGTTCAACGAGCGTTACGCGGAACTGTCGGCCCCCAACACGTTCCAGTTCGGGTCCTGGTCGGCCGATGCGGTGCCGGCCATCCTCACCCTCCAGGTGCAGGCCCCGGCTTTCAGGCGCGTGGTGTCCGAAGTGGTCGCCCAGCAGTGTGAGCCGTTCATGCTGTTTGCGCCGACGTCCGATTATTTGGATGCGCCGGCTAAAAGTCTTTTGGAACATCACCGCTGCGCCTTTTTCGATCTGCAGCGGCATGTCGTCCTGACCGAGCGGGGAACGCTTCAGCCGGTGCGTCCGCCCGGCGAGCTGTTCGCCCGGTTCACGCCTCAGCCGCTGGAGCTCGATGCCGACGTGTCGGAGCGCGCGTTTGCGCTGGTTCTCAAGCTGGATACCGAGCAGCCGCTCATACCCACGTTGCTCACGGTGTTTCGCAAGTATTGCATCGAGGAGTTGAGCTGCAACCGAATCGCCCGCGACTGCAAAGTGACCAAGACGACTATTGTGCGCCGGCTCGCGCTGATTCGAGAGCGCGTAGGCTGCCATCCGCGCGAGTTGCGGCGTTTCTCGACTCACCTCGAGAAATTGCACTCGCAGTCGCGGACGGAAGAGTAACTCACTCGAAACGCAAGAGTCCCCGCGGGGATACGATGGCGATCGTTGTGTAATCGGGTAAGGGGGAACGCGCGACGAACCGCTGAACTGGTCTACCGCCGCGCCTTCCAAACCCGCGCCCACGCCCAAACCGAGATCTTCGATTACATCGAAGACTTCTACAACCGCCAACGCTCCCATAGCGCTCTGAACTACCTTTCGCCCGTTGACTTCGAACTCCAAAACAACTAACTA
>Ga0070738_10001562_pt1 | contig 44360 bp, 39 predicted proteins | sample Coa_R2_2_FD_66446 | JGI IMG/M metagenome (GOLD analysis project Ga0070738, IMG submission 66446) | Surface soil microbial communities from Centralia Pennsylvania, which are recovering from an underground coalmine fire - Coalmine... | ecosystem: Environmental > Terrestrial > Soil > Unclassified ...
GTGAAGCAGGGCACGGTCGGCCCGACGCCGCACCGCCCGGGCGGGCCGCCGATCTGGTTCGGCGGCGGCCTGCCAGCCGGTCGCGAGCGCACCGGCAAGCTCTATGACGGCTGGTTCCCGAACCTGCCGACCGCGGAGGAATATCCCGCGCAGCTCGCCGAGGTGCGCGCCGCGGCGGAGGCCGCCGGCCGCGATCCCAACGCGATCACCGGCGCGATGTACCTCACGCTGGCGATCGACGACGACACGAAGCGCGCCGACGCCAAGATCGATTCCTATCTCGCGCATTACTACGGCGTGCCGGCGGCGCAGATGCGCGCCCGCCAGCGGAGCTTCGCCGGGCCGGTGTCGGGCGCGGCGGCGTGGATCAAGAGCTACGCCGATGCCGGCGCCACACACATCATGCTGCGCTTCGCCGGCGAGCATGAGCGGCACCTCGAACAGGGCGCAAAGATCAAGCAAGAGCTCGGCTGGTAGCTGGACGCATGCCCAGGCTCGGATACCTGCTGCCGACGCGCGAGCGCGTCATGGAAGGTCGGCCCGAGACCGGGCCGCTGCTCGCGCTGGCCGAGAAGGCCGAGGCACTGGGCTTCGATTCGATCTGGGTCGGCGATTCGGTGACCGCGAAGCCGCGCCATGATCCGCTCACCTTGCTGGCCGCCGTCGCCGGCCGCACCCGGAAGGCCGAGCTCGGCACCGCCGTCCTTCTGGCGGCGCTGCGCAACCCGGTGCTGCTGGCGCATCAGGCGGCGACCGTCGATCGGCTCTGCGAGGGCCGGCTGATCCTTGGCATCGGCATTGCCGCCGACACGCCGGCGGTGCGGCGCGACTTCGAAGCGACGGGCGTGCCGTTCGACAACCGGGTCGGCCGCATGAACGAGGCGATGCGGCTCTGCCGCGCGCTGTGGACCGGACAGCCGGTCGATTGGACGGGATTATGGACGGTAAGACAGGGCGCTGTCGGCCCGACGCCGCATCGGCCGGGCGGCCCGCCGATCTGGTACGGCGGATTCCTGCCGGCCGGCCGCATCCGTACCGGACGGTTGTACGACGGGTGGTTTCCGAGCCAGCCGAAGCCCGAGGAGTATGCCGCGCAGTTCGAGGACGTGCGCTCGGCGGCGCGCGCAGCCGGTCGCGATCCTGCGGCGATCACGGCCGCGATGTACGTGACCCTGGCGATCGACGACGACCCGGCGCGCGCCGACGCCACGATGAACGACTACCTCGTGCGCTACTACCGCATGCCGGCGGCCGAGACGCGCAACCGCGAGCGCTGCTTCGCCGGGACCGAGGCGGACGCCGCCGCCTGGATCAAGAGCTACGCCGATGCCGGCGCCAGCCACATCGTGCTGCGCCTCGCCGGCGACACCGAGCACCAGCTCGATATCGCCGCCCGCATCCGGCGCGGATTGGGCTGGTAGCTCCCTGGCCCGCGGGCAGCCTGCGCGCTCAGATTATGAGCGAGCGGGATGCGCGCGCTCCATTCGAGCCCGAGAGGATGAATTGCCGCCTTCCAGCGTGACGCCCTCATAGCCCTTGGCGGCCACCGAGTTGATGATGCCGACATACTTGGGCGAGCCGCCGTTGTAGACCAGGTAGCGGATGGTGCCCTGCTCGTGGCCCGGCACATTGGAGTTGTAGCCGGTGAACCACGACTTGGCCTTGCGCATCAGCATCATGGCGTACATGCCGGTGACATGGTCGGTCCAGCGCTTCTCGGCCGCCTCGGTGGCCTCGAAGCGCGTGTAGCCCTTGGCCCAGACATGGTCCAGGAAGTCGGTGCACCAGTTGACGCCGGTTTCGATGCCCCGCGGATAGTTCGTCGAGGCCGAGCCGCTTTGCGGGCCCGACGGCATCAGCAGGTTCGGGAAGCCGTGCACCATCATGCCGAGGAAGGTCTGGATGGTGGTGCGCCACTTGTCGGCCAGCTTGATCCCATCCCGGCCCTCGATGTCGATCTTGTCGTACGCGCCGGTGATGGCGTCGAAGCCGGTGGCATAGACGATGATGTCGAAGTCGTAGGAGCGCTCGCCCCCGTTCTCGGCCGTGACAAGCCCGGTCTCGGTCTCGCGCACCAAGGGCGTCTCACTGAGGTCGACCAGGTGCACGTTGGGCCGGTTGTAGGCCTCGAAGTAGTTGGTCTCCATCGGCACGCGCTGCACGCCGAAGCCATGGTCGCGCGGGATCAGCTTCTCGGCGACCTTGGGATCCTTGACGCGCTTGCGGATGCGATCGGCGATGTATTCCGAGAACTCGGCATTGGCCTTCTCGTCGGTGAAAATCTCACGGAAGTTGGCCAGCCAGATGCCGAAGCCTGGCCCGTCATAGAGCTTGTCCCACAGCGCCACGCGCTCCTCACGCGACACTTCCCAGAAGCCGCGCCGGTCGGGCTCGTGCTCGAAGCCGCCGGGGGTGCGGGCGCAGGTGGCGAAGATCTCGTCGTAGCGCCGGCGGATGTCGGCCATCTCCTCATCGGAGATCGGCGCGTTGTTGAGCGGGCAACTCCAGTTAGGCCGGCGCTGGAACACCGTGAGCTCGCCCACCTTGTCGGCGATCTCGCCGATCACCTGAATGCCGGTCGCGCCGGTGCCGACGACGGCGACCCGCTTGCCCTTCATGTCGACCGGCTCGTGCGGCCAATGGAAGGTGTGGAACGAACGGCCCTTGAAGGAACCAAGCCCCTCCAGCCGCGGCAGGGTCGGGATCGACAGCAGGCCGAGCGTCAGGACCAGGAAGCGGCAGGTGAGCTCGCGGCCGTCCGAGACGCGCACGTGCCACAGGTTCTCCGCCTCGTCGTAGCGGGCGGCATCGACGCGGCAATTGAACTGCATGTACTTGCGCAAATCGAACTTGTCGGCGACGTGGTTGAGGTAGCGCAGGTTCTCGGGCTGGCCCGAAAACTTCTCCTTCCAGTGCCATTCGTCGAGCAGCTCGCGCGAGAAGGAGTAGCCGTAGGTGTAGCTCTCCGAATCGAAGCGCGCGCCGGGATAGCGGTTCCAGTACCAGGTGCCGCCGAGGTCACCGCCGGCCTCGAGGACCGTCGCCTCGACGCCGAGATCGGCCAGCCGCTTGATCTGGTAGATGCCGGCGACGCCGGCACCGATCACGATCACTTCGTAATGGGTCATGCCGGAAGTCTGGCACGAACAAGTCCGGTCCAAAACTAGGATGGCCCATGGAACCGGGCTTGCCTGCCGGCTGCCCGCCACGCGAAAGTCGGCGCATGGACAGATCGGTCATCGGCGATTCGCCCCGCCGCCGCGAGGACGCCCGCTTCATCACCGGCCGCGGCGCCTATATCGACGACCTGAAATTCGACGGCCTGACCCGGGCGGTGTTCGTGCGCTCGCCGCATGCCCACGCCCGCATCCGCTCGGTCGAGGCCACGGCCGCGCGCAAGGCGCCCGGCGTGCTGGCCGTCCTGACCGCAGCCGAGGCCAAGGCCGACGGGCTGAAGCATTTGCGGCCCTATGCCGAAGCCAATATCCAGACCGGCGAGCGCTTCATCTTCGACGAGCAGCCGCTGCTTGCAGGCGAGAAGGTGCGCTTCATGGGCGAGACCGTGGCGATGGTGATCGCCGAGACCCTCGCCCAGGCGCTGGACGCGGCGGAGCTGGTCGAGGTCGACTATGAGCCGCTGCGGGCCGTCACGAGCGCAAGGGCCGCGATCGCGCCGGATGCGCCTCAACTTTCTACGAAGGTCCCCGGCAATGTCTGCATGGACTGGCGGACCGGCGACGCCAAGGGCGCCGAGGCAGCCTTCGCGCACGCCGCGCACGTCATCACGCTCGCCCTCGACAATCATCGGGTCACGACCAACCCGATCGAGCCGCGCGGCTCGGTCGGCACGTTCGATCCGTCGACCGGGCGTTATACCCTGCACATCTCGAGCCAGAGCATCCACGCCAACCGCAACCACGCCGCCCGCTGCCTCGGCGTCGAGCCCAAAGACGTGCGCTTCATCGCGCCGGATGTCGGCGGCGGCTTCGGCGCCAAGAACTTCATCTATCCCGAGCACATCCTGGTCGCCTGGGCGTCCCGCCGCGTCGGCCGGCCGGTGAAGTGGATCGCCACCCGCAGCGAAGTCTTCCTGGCCGACCACCCGTCACGCGACCTGTGGGCCGAGGCGTCGCTGGCGCTCGACGCCTCCGGCAAGTTCCTCGCGCTCAAGGTCGCGAGCCTCGCCAATGTCGGCGCCTATCTGGCGGGCGTTGGCGGCGGCGTGCCGACCTACCAATACGTACACCTGCAGGGCACGGTCTATCGCCTGCCCTCGATCGCGCTGCATGTCCGCGTCGTGCTGAGCAACACCACACCGATCGGCGTGATGCGCGGGCCCGGCTTTGCCGAGACGGTCAACATCCTCGAGCGCCTGATCGACGCCGCGGCATTGAAGTTCGGCTTCGATCGCGCCGACCTGCGCCGCCGCAACATGGTGCCGGCCGCCGAGATGCCGATGACCAACTCCTTCGGCTTCACGGTCGACAGCGGCGCCTTCCCCGAGACGATGGACAAGGCCCTCGAACGCGCCGACGTCGCGGGCTTCGCCGCACGGCGCAAACAAAGCGAGGCGCGCGGGCTGAAGCGCGGCCTGGGCTTCGCCTATCACATCAAGGGCACCGGCGGCGCGCCGGAAGAGAACGTCGATGTCCGATTCGAAAAGGACGGCACCATCTCGCTGATCACCGGCACGCAGCATATCGGCCAGGGCCACGAGACGACCTTCCCGCAGATCCTGGCGACGCGGCTCGGCGTACCCGACCGGCAGATCGTGCTGCGCCAGGGCGACACCGACCTGATCCCGTTCGGCGGCGGCCACGGCAGCTCGCGCGCGACCTACATGGGCGGCACGGCGATGTGGCGCGCATCGGACGAGATCATCAGGAAGGGCATCGCGCTCGCCGCCGACATCCTCGAGGCGAGCGAGGCCGACATCCGCTTCGAGGACGGCACGTTCGTCGTCTCGGGCACCGACCGCGGCGTCGGCATCCTCGAGGTCGCGGCCGTCGGGCGCGAGAAGGGCAAGCCCCTCGACACCTACCATTTCTGGAAGCGCGAGAACCTCACCTTTCCCAACGGCATGCATGTCGTGGAGGTCGAGGTGGATCCCGAGACCGGCCGCGTGACGCTCGAGCGCTACACCGGCGTCGACGACTACGGCGTGCTGGTCAATCCGATGGTCGTGGCGGGCCAGGCGCACGGCGCGATGGCCCAGGGCTGCGGCCAGGCGCTGCTGGAGCACAGCACCTACGATCCGCAGTCCGGGCAGATGGTCGCCGGCACCTTCATGGACTACGCCATGCCGCGCGCCGACGACCTGCCATCGTTCGATCTCGGCTTCAACAACACGCGTTGCACGACCAATCCGCTCGGCGTGAAGGGCTGCGGCGAGGCCGGTGCGATTGCGGCCTTCCCGGCGATCGCCAACGCGATCGTCGATGCGCTGGCGCCCCTTGGCGTCACCAACTTCGACGGGCCGGCGGTGCCCGCGCGGGTGTGGCAGGCGATCAGGGCGGCCCGGTAGGCCGGCCCGATCGAGATCAGCACGCTTTGTGCAGAATTTGTGACCTCGACACATCTTGGTCACCGCACTGTTCGGCGTTCACGGTCATTCTGACCCGCATGAACATGATTGGTAACCTGAAGAACGCGTTGCGGCCCTTGGAGCCGTGGATCCCCCTCCGCACACCCCGGCTTTCCTGGTCGCGCTCGCTCGGCACCTTGAAACAGCAGGGCTTCCAGCCGGCGAGCGTCTTCGACGTCGGCGTGGGATTCGGTACCTATGGACTGTACCAGCTCTTTCCCGACGCGTTTTACCACCTGATCGAGCCGACGCCGGAATCGCGGCCGCATCTCGAGCGCATTGCACGCTCGCTCTCCTGCGAGATCCATCAGCTGGCGCTGGGCGACCGCGACGGAGAGGCCAAGCTCGAGGTGCGCAGCGACATCCAGGGCTCTACCCTGCTGGAAGAGGTCGGCGAGCGCGATGTGCTGCGCTTCGAGACGGTGCCGATGAACCGCTTCGATACGCTGTTCGCCGCCATCAACCGGCCAGCGCTGGCCAAGATCGACGTGCAGGGCGCGGAGATGATGGTGCTGCGCGGCATGACCGGCCGGCTCACCGAGATCGATGCGCTGATCGTCGAGACCAGCACGATCGCCACGGTCAAGGGCGGTGCCGAAGTGGCCGACGTCGTGTGCTTCATGCGCGACCACGGTTTCGTCGTGGCCGACGTGCTGGGCCTCAAGCGCCGTCCCCTAGACGATGCGACCGCACAGCTCGATCTGCTGTTCGTGCCGACGGAGTCGCCGCTGCGCGCCGACCGGCGCTGGGCGGGCTAGCCCTAACTCTGCCAGTCCTCGATCTCGAGATTGCCGACCTTGTGGTGCTGCAGCGCGTGCTTGCGCGGCATCCGGAACGGATCGAAGCCTTCGGAGAAGAACTGCAGGTGCTCGCCGACCTCGGCGATGTCGTACGAGCCGATCGGCGCCACCTGCCGCGTGCCCGAGCCGTCTTCGTAGGGAATGGGCCGCAGGATGCGGCCGCGGTACTTGCCTGCCTTGTCCGTTGAGGCCATCACGTCCTCCCAAATACCAGAAGGCCCGCGCCGAACACCTCGGGCGGGCCTCACAACCTCCACCGGTACATCCGCGGCTCGAGGTCGGCGGAGCGATGCTCCAGGCGATTCAACGTCCACTGTCCACAGAAGTTGCCGCGTTCTTCAGCGCACCGGCTGCGACGACAGATTGCGACGGGGAATGGCGTCCCCGAGAGGATTCGAACCTCCGACCTCCGGTTTAGGAAACCGCTGCTCTATCCAGCTGAGCTACGGGGACACTATGCATCTTCAATGACTTAGCTGTCTGCGCATCTACGTTAGGTGCACCATAGGTGCGCGATGAAGCTAGTGGGTGAACCTAGCAGAGAACTTCCAGGAATTGGAGTACCGCATTGCTTCGCCAAAGACAGCGTCGCGGCACTTGGTGACTTTCCGCAGTGGAAAGCACCCGAAAGCGTACCTGGCCCGCTGTACGGGCGGGCCAGGGTTCAAAGACAAGCGCTATTCGGCTGGTGCCGGGAGCAGCCCCTGTTGGGTTCTCGCCGCCCCGATACGGATGAACAGCAGGACAATCAACAACAACGGGAGGAGGTCTACGGTGACCGCCACGAGCCAGCCCGACATCACCGCGCCGGCGTACTCGATCACCGCCTCGCCTGGCCCCAGATCCCTGAAGCCCACCAACTCGACGTCCTTCTTCTGTCTCTGCAGCCGTTCCGCTTCCGTCTGCAGCTTCCTCGTCCGCTGTTCGATCGCCGCATAGACCTCCTTCACCGCCGCCGCAGACGACCCTGCGCTGGTGACGTTAACATTGGCAACCTGCATCGTCCGGATCGAGGACAGCACCCCAGCGTTGCCAATCTCGGCAATGGTCTGCTGGACTTGCGCTATGATCTGGCCGACCCGTCGGTGCTTGTCTTCCATCGGAAGGTTGGACCCGATCGCGGCCCGCATATCGCTAAGCTGCTGCAACGCTGTTGCATATTTGCCCTCGACACGATCACGCGTATCGTTGGCTTCATTGGCCACACGCTGGAAGGCGCTCGACGACCGGGTGAGCACTTCAACGGTGGGCCCCGGACCGTACCGTCCGGAGAAGCTACCAGTCTTAAGTTCCAGATCCGCCATTCGCTGAAGCTCGATAGCGGTGTTCGAGACGCTCGGCACGATCTCCTGCTCGAGGAGATTGTTCTCGTATTGCGTACGAAGAGCCTTGCGCGCGGCCTCTTCCTGTTCGGACAGGTAGATACGCACCGCCGTCGAGCCCGAGATCGCAGTCGTGGTCAACCAGCTCGACACGGCGATCGCAGCCAAGGCGACAACACCAAAGAGCACCATAGCCGCCGTGCTATGCCCTGGCGTCCTCAGCAACGGCAGGGAGTGGACGGACATATGCCAGATGACCGCCAGTCCAACCGCCACTGCTGCCGCGAAGGCCAGCGGCAACAGGATCGCTGCCAAGCCAGCTTGGCCCATGAGCATACGCATACCGAAGAACACCGCGGTGCAGACCGAGACCGCGACCAAAGTGAGTAAAATAAGCGTTAAACGGGGATGATGGTCTCTCATGGTTGTCTCCGTGTCTGGATGAACCGAGCATTTGCCGGACGGCAGTGCCCAAGCAACGCAACTGCGAACTTAGAGGCGAGTAGGTCGAACTAGCAGTCAGTAGGCTTGTTGCAGGTCTTGGTCTTCACCACGTGGCCGCTCACAAGGACCACGACATAGACAGGGCCCACCGAACCTTCCTGCCAGCGCATGTGCGTGGCACTTACGCCGAGCGTATGAGACTCGACCACCGATTCGGGTGGTCCCTCCATCAACAGCTCTACCTGAGCCCGATTCAATCCCGGCGTTATGCGGGAGAAGCGGTTACTAAGATCGGCAGCCTTCGCCGGAACGCCGGCGCCGATCATAAGTGCGATGCCAGCAGCAAAATGGACGAAGTGATGTGTAGGCATGGCTTCCTCTCGAGCTTGAACGAGCGTTTTCCCAACGTGAGCCGTAGAAGGCTTTTCCGTGCTGGCCCCGACGCCGAACTCAGGAAGTCTCAGGCGAATGGCTAAGTATTACCCATGCCACGATGTGTTGAGGCGCGTCGGTCCACTCTGAACTTCCGGGGAATGGCAGCGCCGACGGGTCCGGTTCGACGAACGGGCTAGGTGAGCCAGTGTCTACAGGACGCTCCAGCTGGTGAGCCGCGGCCTGTTGGAGCTTTACTGCAGAATTGCCGCTATCGCGTTCCATGGCACCTCCAGTAGCTGACGAACTACCGAGTACCGGGCGCCGACCAAGATGACTATGAATTCCCCCCGAACAATGGTCCGACAATGCGAACGGGCTCGAGACACAATTGTCCGCCAAAGCGCGCGGACATTTGTCCCCCACTGCTCCCTTGACCGCGTGGGGATACGTAGGCGCAGCAGCCATGGTTAGGGTTGCAGAGCGAGCGAACATCTGCAACTTTGGCAGCGGGGATACAGATTGAGACCGGATGTCGACAAGAGAGGAGAACAGCCCAGGTGGGAAATCGGCAAGGAGTAGCCGAGCTAAAGCCCGCTCCGTTAAGGCTGCAGTCTCAGATGAGCGAGAGAATTTAGACGTCGGCCTCTGGCGGCGACAAATGGGCGTCCATGGTGACGCGGCCCGCTTGCAGTTTGTCAATAAGTTGGTCTATGCGCTTGCCCGAAAAGCAAAGGGATATCGCGCCACGGATCTTCACGACTGGCCGTTAGGCCCAACGAACACCTCGCCTCGTGACATTGAATGGCAAGTTCGTGCGCCAGTGTTCGAACAGTTGAATCTCGCGGAGATCGATTTTGGCCAGCACAGCAAGTTGGTCAAACTGCTAGATGACCGAACCCCTGATGTAGTGGTTGTCGTTTCGGTCCTTGAGCACATGCCAGACGAGACGTTGGATAAGTTCCTGTCCGGCCTGAAGAGATGCCTGCAAAAATGGTCAATGGATAAGGGTAAGCTTGTACCGTGTCTCGTCGTCACTCTTGAGCCGCGATTCTTCTTGGGAGACTTCTTTGATGACGGACTGGACGACCAGACCCGAGACGGCATCCACTCCGGAACTCTTCCGCTCACGGTAACATTTAGCTCTAGCGTCGTGCAGGGAAAGTCGACGCTTAGCCACCTACGTGTGACTGACGTCGTGTGCAGAGGGTATGTGCCGAGAGAGCGTTTTGTCGGATTGCTTGAAGGGTTGCTAGCCGACTATGCGAATGATGCGTCTGACGTTCGCCCTAAAGGGGTCGGCGTAGATGTTCCCGTTGTTCTGGACCTTGGTTGCGGTGAAGGAAACCTTGGCCGATTTCTAGGTTTTCATGGCCTGCAGTACCTAGGCGTTGACGCATCTCGTGCGATGATTGACGCCGCTAGATCGTGGCCAGAAGAAGTGCCGGCGAAATCTGAGACTGCGATCAGGAAGACAAACATCAATCTACGGACGGAGCGCTGGTATGAGCGGCGATTCACTGATTTAGGTTTGACGGTCCTCGACCAGCTGCCGATGCTGAGGCGTTACCTTTCGAAGGAGGATTGGGATCAGGTTGTCAGTCTGCCTGGCGCAAGCAAGAACAACACTTCTCGTGGCCCATTCTATGCGTGGCTTTTGGAGGCCGTGCCTGCTTCAGATGCCGATACGTCAGATGAAAACGTAGCACTCGTTCAAGATCTACTAAGCAAACGTGGTTGGCCCTCTGACTTTCTAAAGCGTGCCACAGAGGTGCTGCGTAAGTCGAGTTCGCTTGGGGAGACGGCACCTCAAATCATTCGGGCAGGGATGGGCGCGCGCATTGTGCACGCGGGCACGATGGGGGGAGCATTGTACGTGCTCCTTAGTGGCCGCCTTGCGCTTGTCAATCGATCTGGAAAGCCGTTTGTGCCCTTTCAGCCGGGCGAATTGATCGGCGAATTGGAGTTGGGCGATTTTCCACGCAAACCCAACGCAAGCTCGTACTTTACCGATCGCTTCCTATATTCGGTCGACGTTTTGTCGGACGAAGCCACCGTATTGTACTTGCCTCCGCGTGCTGTAAGTGCTTTGGCTGGTTTGCACGACAAATCATCGGAAGAAGCAGCGCATTCGCTGCATGACTTTCTGTATGGTGTACTTCGCCAAAGGTTTGTCCAGAGGACTCCTTTGCTTTATTGGGACTCGGGCAGACGCGGCTTTGATATTTGGGAGAAGATTCGGCCGCTCCGCCCTTTTGCTTTCGACCGAAAGACGGAACTGAAAGCAGCGGATGGCTTCTTCGAACTAGTGGCACGTGCCGTCACTATGGCGTGCGCAGAGGAAGCATCAAGCGGAATGCCTGGTGCGGGCGAACTAGCAATCGTTACACCTTCCTCCATTCTGGCAACCTTAGCCAAGGATCGAGATGGCGATGGAACAGTTCAAGGTCAGCGAATTGCCATGGCTCTAAATCAATTGGCTGAGTTCGCCGTGTTCGATACGTTTGAACGCGCGGACGTGGAAGACAGTCACGCCCTCATCGAGACCTTAGTGGCTCAGAATCAGATGGCCCGCAATCATTCTAGCAAGGACCTTACTAAAGGTCCTGAACACAAAGACGCCGCTCCCAGTAATTCCTACTCAATCTTCAGGCACGACATCGTTGCTCATAGCGTTTTCGGTGTCGATGACTTGGTGGAATTGTGGAACAAACAAATCCTGTGGCAAGCATGTGAGGTTAAAGGGCTCATTCGTGTTCCCAATCTGCATCACTTATGGTGCGCCGGCACTAAGGACAAGTTTCTTGTTGGCCCAGCCCTTCTCCAGCAAAAACTTAAGCGCGAGACGGTAAATGATAAGGAGCGTACAGTTGCGCATCGACGTTCAGCGCAACAAGTAATTGGTGCCATACAGAAGATGAAGAAGATTCCTCTTACGACCTCGCTACCGTCGCGCACATCCGACTGCACTGATGTTTACGATTATTTATCGTATCTTACAAAAATTGGAATTCTTCAGATAAATCCAACTTATCGAGCGCGACCCAAAACCGCGCACGAAAGATATCTTTTAGAGAGAGCAATCACGATTTATCTGCGGCTCGCTTCGCATCGAGCGTCAGAGAGAATCAAGATTTAATATGGTGCAGCACGATCCCGGGAACCGTGCTGAAAGCATCCTTTAGCCAACTCTTTGTCCGGATCTCATTTCCAAACGACGACTGTCGCGGCCGATTATGGTTTCATCATGCGTAATCACAATTACGGCCCCTCCATCTCGCCGAAAGCGCCGCAACTCAGCGCGCACCAAAGCGGCTTGGTTCGAATCTAGCAACGCGGTAGGTTCGTCCAGTATCAAGACCGGTGCGCCGCTTCCGAGCGCGATACAGAGTGTTACAAGGCGTTTCATCGGTCTTGCGAGTGACATGGGAGAAGAGTCCAATACTGCCGTGAGCCCGAGACGAGTCGCGAGGGCAAGAAGCTTCGAACTTAAGGCTGTGGTTGAGGTAAGACCTAGTTCGCTTCTTACGGTAGGTCGAAAGAGCTGCTCATCCGGATTCTGAAAGGCGTACCGGACGCGGTTCGCCCACAGATGCTCCCAACCATGGGCCGGTAGTGATTGAAACTTGCCGTATCTGTCTCGAACTCTGATGTTGCCGCTAACTGGGCGGATGATGCACGCAAGACACTTGGCCAGAGTTGTCTTTCCAGCTCCGTTCGGGCCGACGAGTGCCCACTGCTCGCCGGTTCGAACGACAAGATTGATTGGCCCTAGTGAGAACGGCGCCCTGTCATACCTGAACTCCAAACCATCGGCTTCGAGGACAGTGCTAACATCCCCCACATAATCGGCTGCGCTGCTTGTTGCAGTCGTACAGCACGGATCCACAACTTGCACCCGCATCTCCGTTTCACGGATCGGACGAAGTCTTATTTCGTGTGACCAATCGGCGGACCAGCTAGGAACGCGTGAATGCGTTTCTATAATTATCGCACTCGGCGGCAAATATTCTTGTAGGGCGCTTCTTAAGCGCCTCATCCAACTCTTGTGAAGAGCTTCGAAAGTTTGATCTAGGACCATTACGACTGGTTGTTTCCACGCCGCCAATGCGACACCCGCCCTGACAGCCTCTCCGCCTGAAAGCGTGAAGGGGTCCCTGTCGAGAAACTCTTCTAATTCGAAAGCGTGGACGACCTTGCGCACCTTTTCTTGGGCATAACGCGATACATCTCCTAAGATCTGCATCCCCACATGGAATTCGCCACGCAACGTCTCTTTCATTCCTGAGAAGCATTGATACGGATCGGTCGGTACAAAAGCCGTTAGTCGAGACCGCTTCAGATCACGGAGGTCATTCAACCGGCCCTCATTCTGAAGATGAATGTCAGCGCGGATCCGACCCGATGCGCGAAGCCCGGAGAGCAGCAATCCGATGTCTGTTTTGCCGGTATCACAGTCACCGACCACTCCGAGGGACGATCCCCCTGGCAGCGTTATTCCGCTCGTGAGCTGGCTCCAATCGCCGTCTGGCTCAAGGCGCTCGATCGAGTTGATTTTAAGCATCACCCTTGAATGGCGAGGGCGGCCAGTCCGGCAGCCGCGACCAGCCAGATAGCGTTGGTTACATCATCTGAGCTACAGGACAGCCGTTTTAGGGGCGCGACCCGCGAGGCTCCAAGCCCACGGGAGGCCAACGCTGCTGCCCGCCCACTCGCGTCTACTAAAGTCATGGTGATGACTGGCAACACAACGGTCGGTACCGCTCTTATTCTTGCGAGAAGAGCCGGACCAACCGGAATGCCCCGTGCCCGCTGCGCTAAAAATACCGCATCGGCGCGTCGGCGGACCAAGTACAGAGTGGCGACACTCTGGGTGCCTGCGATGGTCACCCAAATGGGCAATCTAAGGCTTACCAAAGCATCGAACAGGTTGCCGCGGTTGACCGTGCTCCACGCCATAGCCACGAATGTAATGATCATGAAATTGGCCAATACGCTGGCACCAAAGAGTAGGCCCTCCATTCGGATCGGAATACCGCCAAGAACTCGAGCGCTAATCGCAAACCCCGTGTTCGCGATAGTGTGCATGAGAAAGAGTGGAACGCCGGCGACGCAGAACCAGCGGAGCGCTCGAAACAACGGGCGGAAGCTCGATTGACGCCGCACAAGCCAAAGCAACACTACGCACGCGAAAACGACCCGGGAAAGAAGCGAGGAACATCCCAGGATTGCGCAAGCCGACACGAGAGTGCTCAGCGCTGCACTAAGTGGCGACATCGTCACCCTCGATTGGCAAGCCGCCTGCCCTGTCAGCGAAGTTTCGGAAGTCTGGACAAAATGAGCCACACCAAGCTCGATGCCATCACCTTATCGATTGATTCAACGATTATCGATCCAGTCAGGACGCTCTGCCAAAGTGACTTTCCCGAAGCCAGGAAAAGCACGTTGAGCGCCGTCACCGACGGTATCGTCACCCCGCCGAACACGAGCGCCGTCACGGGCGCCGAGACGATTGCGGACGCCACTCCGATGCCGACGCCGGTACCTATCGCAGTCATCAGCCGAGAGAAGAGGCCGAGGCGCATAGCTGCAACTGCGAGGAGTACGATGACGAGCTGAGTCCCTACATAGTAGGGAAACGCCGGATGTATGAAGACGCCTCCTATAAAAGAACTGAGGATTCCCACTAAGAGGGCGTACCACGGTCCCACAAGGGCGGGTGCCAAGATGCTGCCCACCGTGTCGAAGACGATGGGCAAGCCGAGTAGATTTGAGACCTTGCCAAGACCAAGGTTCAGCGCGAGGCAAGCGGCAGCAAGGATTGCATTGCGGCTCAACTGCTGCGAATCGTTCGCCATACTCATCCGTGCCGACCGAGATCGATAGACATTGGCCGCTAAAAGGCGCTTACTCAAGGACCACCCTGCGGACAAATGTCCGCGGAGGCGTGATCACTGAGTTGAACGGTCGCGGGTGGAGAACGGACAGGCCGGCACCATCTAGGGGTCCGACTATCATGCTTCACCCCGTCATCTTGCTGTAAGGCGCATGTCGAATGGGTCTTCTACCCGTCATCGTCAACAATGGGCAGCCTGCGCTTGATCGCTGCGCTGACGCGTTGCGCGACGTGGGCGCCGTCTCCGTTGTGGTAGGCCCGGCATATGGCCAGTCAGTACAGGATACTTATACGGACTGGCACGATTTTTTCGAGAAGGGTCCAAGAGATAAGTACACCGCCAATTCTTCGGGGCTCGACGGACTGTTCCCGTATGCTTGCGAAACCGCGAAGGGAGCGTCGGCGCCGGATCCAAAGGAATTCTACCACTACTTCGCGTGGGGTCGGTGTCCACCTGACATCCAACAGCGGACCAGAACTGTCTTCGCGCCGCTAGCCGATCTTGCGGCGGGCATCATCGCCGCCGTCGGTAGGCAGGTCACCAAGCGGCCTGGGTTTGCACGACTAAAACGCGATGTCGTTGAAAACTGCCCTAACCTGGTGCTTCGGATTACGCGTTACATCGGGCCAAGATCAGAAGTTCAGTTTCTCAATTCGGTGCATCACGACATTAACTATTTAACTCTGCTGCCGGCCGCCACTGGGCCGGGCCTTCAGATCCAAACGCGCGATCGCACTTGGGTTGATGTAGCTCCCCGATGGTCTTGCGTCACCGTTCTTTGTGGAGACATGCTCGCTGAAGCCACTCGTGGAGAATTTATCGCGACGCCACATCGTGTCTTGGCGCGGCGTTACGGCCTCGGTTCGGGGCGAATGTCATTGTCCTTTTTCGCCAACCCGTCGTCCTCGACTCGGCTATCTCCCCGTCACACCGCTAGCAGCTACTTGAAAGAGCGGCTTGCGGAAGTTGGTCTCAGCGCGTACAGCGCGAACCCTTGACAGAGTCGCCCCAGCTCTAGCCAACGGCAGTTGGTCTGCTGGCTGCGGTGCGTCCCACTCTATGACAACGGCTTTGCTAACAGCCTTTTGGCTTTTGGTATCACTGCTGCTTTCGCGACAACGCCCAGAAGATCGGTTAGCGCCCCTTCGAACTCCCGAGTCACGTCGTCGAACCCAGTCTTGGCGTGCGCGATCTCGTGCAGGACAGTACCCGCGAATGCTTTGACGGACTTCAGCTGGTCTCGCTTGATGACAATGCTCTCGGTCGTGCCGTCCCACAGACCGGCAGCATCCTGGCCGGTCTGGCAATCAACTCGCATCGTCCGGCTAATCTTCACGCGCTTGACCTTGCGTGGCATTCCGCCCGCCAGGGCAGCGATTTTCGGTAACAGATCGAAGATCTCGCGCTCTGCTTTGGAGAGCTTCGCTCGGTCGATGAAGTCAAACTTGAAGCTATCGTTCCATTCGGCCTGGTAGACGCCAATATCCCGAACCGGTGCGCCCGTCAGGTCCGACGCTCCCTTGATGTTGCGATGGATGTTCTCGGGGACGGTAACGATCTGGTAGCCGTCATTCTTGGCGTGGTCGATCGCGCTGGAGTTCTCTGAGATCTGATACGCCGTGACAAAGATGTACTTGCCGCTTGCGTTGAGAATCTTGCATGCGTGCACCGCGACGTCCGTCCAGCCTACCTCATCCGCATTAGTGCCACGCTCTATCGCAACCAGCTCCTTGGCAAGGACTGTCGCCACAGCCGGTGTTGTGGTCTGGAGCAGCATGGACTTGATGCGGTCTGCATAGGCGGTCCGGCCGACATTCGTGCGCTCGCGGTTCAGTGCCTTCTTCATAGGCGCGGTCAGGGACGTGACGTCGTAGGAAAAGGCAAAATTGTCTTCGGTCGCCACCAGCAGTCCCGCGACATAGATTCGAGCCATCTTGCCTTTCTTCTGGAGGATTCTACCGACCGAAGTCTCTTCAAGGACCTCCTCACCGGAGAAGCGGAGGAAGAAATCCTTTGCTCTATCCATGTCCTTGTCGCTGATGCCGGTCAGCCGGACGGCCGTTCCCGCGAACGTCGAGTCGCGCGCAGGCGCCACTTCGGCATGAAGAGTCACCACATCCGCGAACCCGTGCTTCGCTTGCTGAGCAAGCGTGATGACGCCGTGCCTCGATTCCATTTCAACAGTCACTTTGTTGCGGTTCAGCGTCGCGAGTGCATCCTTGAGACCCACACCAAACTTGCCGATGACTTTGCCGATGTTTTTCAGCTTCTCGGCCGACTCATTCTGAGTGAAGTGCTCATAGCGTAGTCCGCGGCCGTAATCGCGGATGGTCCAAGCCTGACCATCCTTGGTGATCGTGACATCCTGAGTGTCCGTCAGGATCTGTTCGTCCAGAGCGTTGGCGATCAGCTCACGAACGGCATGAGGGGCGTCCCACGCCTCAAGTATCTTCTTGATGTTAAGGTCGAAAAGGCGTCGTTCTGTCATTGACGTCCCGGTCTTGCGATATGGTGGTCCCGATCCGACACTTTGCCTCACTGATTGCTACGACTGTGAATTCTTCCGCCAGTACCGAATGGAACTCGGTGCGCTCAGAAGCCCAGATTGAACACTTTACCCAACAACGCCTGCGGGCCTCCTGGTACAGGTGGCCGGACATAGGTGACACCGTCTGGAAATGCTGCTCCGTATGCTCGCTTCTGCCCTAGAAATTCCCGGTCGAAGACCGGCAGGTCTAGCGTTTGGCGCCCTCCAAACAGAACTGTCTCCAGCGCTTTGTGCACTTCCTCAACGACCGAACGGTGAATCGCAAAGAGTCCGCGAAACGGCCTGCGTACGGGGTCCCACTCATTGGCGAAGTGGAGTGGTGGCAGGCGCGGCTCCTCATCGCCAAATAGGTACTCGTCCTCGCCAAGAACGATCGTGCCGTACCGTTGGGAGGGCCTCTCCTTGAATGCGTCCATGTGGTGTCCAAGTACCGCATCGATCATGCGGACGGTCGTGCGTGCATTGGCGAGCGCGAAGGCGTCTCGAAAGTTAGTCAGGGCGATGACTGCGTTCGCTTGGCTAGTCGGACCTACGGGCCCGGGGACTTGACCGCCAACCAAGGCGGCTACCGCAGTCTGCTCCACGTGAACAATCGATGAAGTGCTGCCTGGCATCGTTCCGAATGAGACGGCGTAGCCGTGGAGAATTGGATAGGTGGAAGGAGTTGTACCGACATGATGCGACACTTGATTGCGATAGCCGCTGGTTGCCGTGGACGAGACCGTCGCCCGAGAGACCAGCCGCGCCACGCTACCCTTGGCCTCGCACAGGACAGCCCCAAGATTGTTGGTTGGCCCGCCGTCATAGACAAAGTCTGCGGCAGGTCCGGTCGGAATTATGGAACGAGCATTGGCGCGCCACACATAGCCGAGCGCCGTCATGTACTGATCGGCGATACCCGTGCCGAGCCTCGCCGAAAAGTTCGTCCTGGTCTCGTCGGCCAAGAAATTGACATCGGTCGTGACGCTGAAGTCCTGACCTGCATCATCAACCAGCACCGAGATCGGCGCCCCCGCTGCGGCGGCGAGGGCTTGCAGGAGCTGCGGGGGTGCACCGCCAAGCGCCGTTGTCCGGGCGATGCTTGCGAACAGATCAACCCCGCGAAACTGCAAGCGCGTCGCCATCGCTGGTGCCCGGAATTGCACGTTCAGGCCCGATGCCGGCGCCGACATTCCGGAGGTAATGCCATTGATGGCTTTTGTGGTGCCGGCCTGCCAGGGGGGTGCCATCGTGCCTATCCGCGTGCTTCGATGTGCTGGACTTACGCGAACAACGTCCGCGCAGCAGCCACCGCATCGCTTTCTTTGCCACCAAATAGCGATTTCACGTACTTGCCGAGTTGGTCCACTGCGCCTTCTGCAACAGCTCCAAGTGCCTTCTCGCCGATCTTGATGGCGGCCGCCTTAACGACGGACTTCGTGATGCCGGCGAGGCTTGTATCCGGCACGAGCTTGGCCTTTACCAGTGCCTTTTCGATAGCACCGCGCCTCTCTTTGTCTGTGTTGTCATCGATATATGCGACGAATCCATCGACAGGCACTCGGACCAGCTCGTCGGCGAAGGTGCGATCCGGGTAGGTTCCCAGAGCCTGAAGCGCAGAGATGAAGTATTCGCGCACCATGACGTCGCCAATACCAATTGCCATGTAGTCGCCGTCCTTGTGATACCGGATGCGGCGAAGATACCCGAGCAAGCGTTCGCGTAGAGCCTCGACCACTGCCCCTTGGCGTAGCTGCCAGTTCAAAACCAAAGACTTTGCTCGAGTGAGTGGGATGTTGAATGATCGAGCGATCTCAAATGGCGGAGCGGATGGGTCGATTGCCTTCGCTTCGACCAACAGCCTAAAGACCAAATGGTCTACTTCCGTCTTGGTGCGGGCGCCAAATGCTGGCTGCACGTACTCGGCCACGAAAGCATGTCCAAAGGTGGCGGCTGCCTTGTCATTTGGCAGTTTGAGCGCACTGGCCATTGAATTCCCCCAATTGGCGGCAGGATAGCAAATCAGCGATAGACTACAATTCCTAGTTGGCCATTCGACCTGCCGACGCCCCCGCGACCTCGTCTAGGGCGTTAGTGGGGAACGTCGGAAATAGGAAACCCAGTGGTTGCGCTGAACGGCTGGCTCGGCCGACCATCAATCATCAGCCGGATGTAGAACGTGCGGTTGTCGAGACGTTGAAGGTCGCCGGCATCGAACTTCTCTAGAAGCTCGCGCGAGACTAACGGGGCATCCTCCGCCCCCAGACGGAAGGATATTAGAGTGCCGGCATTGCCCAGGACAGCATGCCGAATCTCGGGTTCAAGCTGGTAGAGGTACTGATGGGCCATCGTAAGGCCAACACGATACTTCCGCAGTTCGGAGAGCATGTTGGCGACAGCCAGCGTCGTGAAGCTTTGAAACTCGTCGACGTACACGAAGAAGTCACGGCGCCGCTCCGGCACGGTGTCGGCCCTGCTAAAAGCAGCAAGCCCAATCGTCGTCACCAACAATCCGCCCAGCAGCGACGAGCTATCTTCGCCAATAGTGCCCTTGCCGAGGTTCACAAGAAGGACTTGGCCCTGATCCATGATGCGGCGAAGAGAGATCGGCTCCTTGGGCTCGATCAGGATGCGGCGGATCTGAGGATCAGCCAGGAATGCGCCCACCTTGTTCTGAATGGATGCGACACCATCAGCTCGGTATGCGAGCGAGTATCGATCGAACTCCTTTTCCCAGAAGATACGGACAGGTTCGTTCGTGAGCGATGCGGCGACGGTCCGTCTGTAGGCCTTATCACGAAACAGTCGCGATATGTCCATCAGGGTCGCATTGGGCTGCTCAAGAAGTGCGTAAAGCGCGTTGCGCAGGATGTGCTCCATACGAACTCCCCATGCGTCAGCCCACATTTTCTTAAAGACTTCGAGGAGTCCGGAGGCAGCGAGGGGAATGCGATCCGCGCGGATGTGACGTAGCGGATTGTAGCCGTAGGGCTGTGCCGGGTCCGTCGCGTTAAGGTAGATGACCCGGTCTAGGCCCAGAGACTGCGCGCGTTGATACACCAGATCGGCAAGATCACCATGCGGATCGATCAGGGCAAACCCGCCAGCTCCAACTAGATCTTGGATGGCCATCGTGGCCAGCAAAGTACTTTTGCCTACGCCGGTCTTGCCGATCACGTGCAGGTGGAGGAAGCGATCCTCCCGCTTGATACCAAAGCGACGACTGTCGCTGCGATGATTTGTTCGGGCGATGTACGTGATCCGGGCGTCCATCGCTTGATCGTACGCGGCCCGGAAAGCCGCGCACGACGGGCTTACATGAACTGGCGAGAAACACATTCACGGCTTCCGTGGATGAGCCCGTCTTTGCTGAAGTCGCAGCGCCCGTAGGCTGAAGAGCGGTTCTCAGTTCTTTGAGACCGGCCCGAAACGGGCTTTCACGACAACCTGTGCCTACGCTCGACGCTTCAGTGAAGCGCCGCGAACGTTTGCGCATGCATACAGGAGCACCGCATGCTTACCAGCGTCCCGTTATCATCTCTCGTCCCGCCGAAGGGTAACCCCCGTCGGAGCTACGACAAGAAGGCCATCGAAGGCCTTGCGCAGAGCATCAAGAAAGATGGCCTGATCCATAATCTCACGGTCGAACCGCTGTCAGGGGGCAAGTACCGCGTCGTTGCCGGGCAGCGCCGCTTCCTCGCGCTCCAGCACCTCAACAAGAAGGGCGAGATCGAGCGCTCATACAAGGTGCCTGTCCGCCTCGACAAGAAGGCTACCGCTGGCGATCTCGATCGCCTGGCCACGGTCGAGAACGTGCAGCGCGAAGCGTTGGACGCGATCGACGAGGCTGAAGCGTTTGCCAAGCTGCTCAAAGGCGGCGCCACGCTCGACGACGTATCGGCCGAGACGGGCGTCTCAGCGCAGACCATCAAGCGTCGAGTGGCGCTTGCCGATCTCGTTCCAGAGGTCAAGGCAGCGGTGCGGGCCAAGGCCATGACGCTTTCCGTTGCCGAGGCTCTGACCTTGGCGACGCCCGAGCAGCAGAAGACGTGGCTCAAGGATCTCAAGCGTAACCCCGGGCTCGACGCCCGGTACGTGCGCTCGAGCATCCTCGCGGCCAAGCCGTCTGCCGCCATCGCCATCTTCGATCTGACCAAGTACACCGGCACCTACACCAAGGACCTCTTCGCCGACAAGGAGGCGACCTACTTCGACGACAAGGACCAGTTCTTGGCGTTGCAGAAGGAAGCGGTCGAAGCGCTGGCGGAACAGTATCGCCGGAGCTCGTCCTGGGTGGAGGTCAGCACCGAGCACATGGTGTCGTGGTGGCAATACCGCGAGCCCAAGAAGAAGGACCAGGCAGGCGTCGTGATCCACTTCGCGCCGGGCGGCCGTGTCGAGATTCGGAAGAACCTTGCGCGATCAACGGTCGATCCGAAGGCGACGGCTGCTAAGGCCGAAGCCAAGAAGAAGCCAAAGGAGCGTCCGACCTTCTCGAAGGCCACGCTGCGTTACGCCAACGCCCACAAGACGCTGGCAATGCAAATGACGCTCATGGAAAATCCGAGGAAAGCCAAAGAGGCAACCGCCATCTTGCTGCTCGGGGGCTCGAAGGGTGCGGCGATCCAGCTCAAGGCGCACGAAGCACTACGGGAGCTCGCGCGGCACCCGGGCTCTTCGAACGCCTACGAGCTGATCGATACCTGCGCTCAGAAGCTGGTCGGCAAGCTTGGCCTTCGGACCGAGGTTGACGGCGAGGTTCCTGCGTGGGTTCGTTTGCATGCCGCCAGACACGACTGGCAGCAGGTCATCTCGGGCATTCGGTCTCTCAACGGGATCGAACTCGATGCCCTCATCGCCCTTCTCGTCATCCTGTGCTTCGGCATAGAGCGCATGGAGGGGGAGGAGCCGCAGGAGACGTTCTTCTCGGGGCTTACCAAGGACCTGACGCTCGACATGCGGAAGGTCTGGACACCCGATGAGGTCTTCCTCAGCGGGTTGCGTCGAGAGGATCTCGTGAAGGTGGCTGAGGAGAGCGGGGCGATGCGTAAGCAGGCCCGACTCATCTCCGCCGGCAAGAAGGAGCTCGTGGCGGGTTTGGTCTCCTACTTCAAGCGAACGGCCGATCCTAAGGCTCAGCTCGACGAGACGGATGCTAAGGGGAAAGCGTGGTTGCCGGTCTGCATGGCACTCACAGCGCCGTCGGCAAAGGTCTAAGCGTACAAACGTAAATGCCGCCCATCCGTGGGCGGCATCTCTTTGAGCGAAGAGCTCGCATCCTGGCCGTCGCCCATTGCATTCCGGACGCGTGAAATCTAAATCGATCCAGCCGAGTGCCATGTCTGCGTGAAGCCCTCGATTCGAACGAGTATGCTCCGCCGCTCGAATATCGACAGCCGGGTCGGGGGGCTTCATGGATAAGGTCAAAATCGACCTGAAAAATTGCTATGGAATCAAGGACTTAAAGAAGGACCTCGATTTCCCGAAAGGGCCTGCCTACGCGATCTATGCGCCGAACGGCGTGATGAAGTCGTCGCTGGCGCAAACTTTCCTCGACGCCTCCAAGGGTGTGGATTCTGTGGATCGAATCTTCCCGGCACGTAAGACGAGCCGGAAGATCACGGACGAGAACGGCAAGGACATCGAGGGCGAGAGCATCCTGGTCGTACTTCAGTACGATCCTGAGTTCGGCCCCACGGCGAAAACCTCGACCCTCCTGGTGGATGCAAAGCTGCGCGCGGAATACACGCAGCTCCATGTGGCCATCGACGAAGCCAAGGCGGCGCTGCTCGCGGCATTGCGGGAGCAGTCGGGCTCGAAGCGGGACTTCGAAGGTGAGATCGCATCGGTCTTCACGAATGACGACGATTTCGAGCTCGCCGTCGGGCGAATTCGCACAGAGTTGCAGAATCAGAAGGATACGCCGTTCTCCGGCGTCGAATACGATACCGTCTTCGACGACAAGGTCCTGAAGGCCCTCGACACGAAGAATCTGAAAAACGCCATCGAGGACTACATTCGCCGGTACAATCAGCTTCTCAACGGCTCGACTTACTTCAAGAAGGGCACCTTCGACTACTACAACGCGGGCCAGATCGCGAAGAGTCTCGCGGACAACGGCTTCTTTGACGCAAACCACACCGTCAACTTGAAGGCCAGCGGCGGCGTGCTGGAGATCAACACGCAGAAGGAGCTGGAATCGGTAATCGCCGCGGAGAAGGAAGCAATCATCAAGGACAAAGAGCTTCGCAAGAACTTCGATGCGGTCGCGAAGCAGCTCGAGCGGAATGCCGAGTTGCGCGAGTTCTGCCGGTACTTGCAGGATCACGAAGCGCTGCTGTCCCGGATGAGCAACCCGGCGAAGTTTAAGGAAGACACTATCAAGTCGTACCTGAAGGTGAAGGAGAACCTGTACCTGGGGTTGATGGAGAAGTACGACCAGGCGGCGGCGCGGAAGAAGGAGATCCAGGAAGAGGCACGCAAGCAGCGGACCCAGTGGGAAGAGGTGATCGCGATCTTCAATGATCGCTTCTATGTGCCGTTTAAGCTGGAGACCACGAACCGCGTCGAGGTCATGCTCGGGGATGAGGAAATCATCCACGTCGATTTCACCTACGTTGACGGTAAGGAGACGGCGACCGTCGACAAGCCGCAGCTCTTACAGGTGCTGAGCACCGGCGAACGCAAGGCGCTCTATGTACTCAACGTGATCTTCGAGGTGCAGCGCCGCAAAAAGGCCGGCCTTGAGACGTTGGTGGTTGTGGACGATCTCGCGGACTCGTTTGACTACCAGAACAAGTACGCGATCATCCAATACCTGAAAGACATCAGCGAGGATGGGCTCTTCAAGCTCATCATCATGACGCACAACTTCGACTTCTTCCGGACTCTGGAGAGCCGGTTCGTTGGTTACAATCAATGCTTGATGGCGTCCAAGACGCCAACTGGCGTGTCACTGATGCAGGCCACCGGCATCAAGAATGTGTTCGCTAACGATTGGAAGAAGCACTTCTTCAAGGATGACCGAAAGAAGATCGCATCAATTCCTTTCCTCCGGAACCTAATCGAGATGACCGTGGGCGAGGCGGATCCCCAGTACGACCTCCTCACTTCAATGCTTCACTGGCGGAAGGACACGCCCACCATCACGGTCGGGCAGCTCGACGCAATCTACAATGCGCTCTGCCAGACGAAGGGTAGCTCGTCCGACCCATCCAAGAAGGTCTGCGACCTAATTGCCGAGGAAGCGAAAGCGTGCATGAAGGGCGCTCCCGGCTTTAATCTTGAGAACAAGATCGTACTAGCGATCGGCATCCGCATGGCCGCGGAGCACTACATGATCGACAAGATTAAGGACAGCGCGTTCGTTGCCGGAATCACTTCCGCGCAGACACAGGCGCTTCTCCGCAAATTCAAAGAGAAGCTCCCTGGCGAAGGCGACACGGTCGCCGTGTTAGACCGGGTCGCTCTCATGACTCCAGAGAACATTCATGTGAATTCATTTATGTACGAGCCCATCGTGGACATGTCCGACGAACACCTGAAGCGGCTCTACATCGACGTCATGGCTCTCAAGTAGAGGGGTCTAGAGAGGAATGACTTGTTGGCACACCTAGCTGGGCGGCGTGCCGCCTTGCAGCAAAAAGGGGAGCTGATGGCCGGTCTGGTATGTCTTGCTTCAAGCGGACACTCGATCCTAAAGAGATACGCTTGATGAAAGCGAGCCAAGGGCAGAGCATGCCTGCCAGCGGGCACGCCCCTCACGTCTGAGGACGGCGATGTAGTCTCGGCTTAGCCACGGCCGTCCATCTCAAGAGTGGACGCCTTTTCTTTGCACACGCTATTTCAAGACGGGTCAACCCACTTGTATCGGCGCTTCAAGCGATTGAGCTTGCTTGAGTATCTAATCACATTGTTCTTCTGGAGCTGTCCCACCACGATGCCAGGGTCTATTCCCTGCTCTCGAGCAAACCGGCGCACTTCATCGGCGCCACCACCAAAGGTCGCGGCGAATTCATCGAAGTCATCTCGTGGGATGAGGAAGTTTGCCGACCACTCATTCGCTTCTGCTTCTTCTTTAGAATTGCCGGTCGCAATCTTATGGCCATCCAAGAATACGGTCTTGCGGCTATGAAGAAGCAAGTGTGCGGCTTCGTGGTAGAACGTGAACCAGAAATGGTCGTTCGACATATAGCGGAGTGATTGTTGAATGAGACCTTTGCGTGGTGTCAGCCAACGAGAAATGCCACTGACTGCAGTCTTCTGTATTGGCTTTACGATGACGAATGCGACGCCGGCTTGAGCGCAGTATTTCTTTATTTCCTTAGCAGCTACTTCGAGTGGCTCAGTCGTAAGCGTCCGAATTTTCCGAAGTGCCTTGAGGAACGATGTTCGGTCGTATTCTTCGCATTTTATCTTGTGCGCGAGTATTTCGCCCATACGGAGCCACACCAACAATGGCCCTTCTTGGCTTTCAAACACCGGGGAGTGCCGATACGAGACTTTACCGAGTTCAAGAAAGCGCTCATTGCACGCGGCTATGTTGCCTGCACCAAAGAACGCGAGAAGTTGTTGAACAAGTGTTGATCTGTCGCTGGACTGTGGGAGTAGTTTTCTACTTCGCATCTCAGCAATAGGAAAAAGTTCAGACCACCGTGCTTCGTCGGTAAGTCGTTTAGCTTCTTCCATTTTGGCTAAGTGCAGCCGATAGCTCGCTTCAATCTGAAGCCAAATGTCGGCCGACAGATCAAAAACCCGACCAAATTGCAGCGCTGTTTCTGGTTCGATCGGCGCCTTGCCGGCAAGGATTTCGACGATGAGTTTGGACGAACGACCGCATCGCCGGCTGAATTCGCGTGCGGACATATCCCACGCTTCCAAATATTCCTCGAGAAGCTTGCCGGGCGGATCAACGTGATCGGGCGCGTAAGCGCGCGGAGAGGCGTCGAGAGCCATCAGCGCCACCGCCAGATGTGCAACCGCAAATCTGTACTAGCCTTCATAGACACCAAGAACCTCGACTTTCTTGACGGTCTCCAGGTCTATCTGACCGTCGTTGTACGTGCAGCCCTCGGTCGCCCTGAATCGTAGCCGGTTCGACTTGACCAGGGCGACCGAGAATTGAGCCGCCTGGGGATCAATCCTCAAGACAATCGGCGGCGTGGTGGGCACCAAAGCGAGGTGTTCGGCTGCCAGCAACACCTGCATGCGCGAGCCCACTCGCTCGGCGATGAGACGGCCATATCGCCGCTCCAGCCGCGCGCGCTCGTTAAAGTCCGCTTCTATGGCGGAGTTCGGGAAGCATATTATCATAGTAAGTAAAATTTATCGCTTCGTGATAGGTACCATTTTCAATTGACTCCAGCCAAAGAGATGGTCATCCTGGGCGTACTGGGAACGTCCAAGGGCCTGCTGCTGACACGGGAAGGGAAGCAGCACGCTCCATGCAGAGAGGGGCGAACACCAGGGTGCATCTCTATCTAAGTCGTTGTTCTAGGAGCATAAAATGTCGAAGAAGCATCCGTTCATCTACTCGACGTTCCCCGAGACGCTTGAGGCGCCCCAGGAGAACATGGTCGTCTCCGACCTGAAGAAGGTTATCGGGGCGAAAGTGCCGAACTTCAAGTACGAGTACGCGCTCGTCCTGGAGTCCCACGGCGACAAGCCGGACCGCGAGCTGGCCGATACCGACACTGTCGAGATCAAGAGCACGCCCCACTTCTATTCGCAGCCGCCGGCGAACTTCGGGGCCTAGCCGATGGCCCAGCCCTCCCCCCGGGCACTCGCCGACCTGGCTCTGCTCAAGGCGCGCTACCCCGCCGCCCAGACGACCACTTTCCCGAGCGGTAATGTCTGGGTCTCGCTCGATCTCCCCATCCCTGTGGGATGGGGAGTGACCACCGTGAAGCTGTGGTTCTTCGTCCCGCCGGAGTATCCGGCGACGCCGCCGGACTGCTTCTGGGTGGATCCGATGCTGAAGGTTAACGGCAATCCGCCAACGAACACCCAGAATAGCCAGCCGATGCCCGACCTCGGACGCTCGCAGCAGTGGTTCTCCTGGCACATCAACAACAACGGCCAGTGGGACGGTAACCGCGACACGCTGACGACGTGGGTGAACTCCTGCCGCCAGCGGCTGGACCAAGTGAAATGATCAAGCTGATCTTTCCCCACGAAGACCTGTCTCGACTGGCCGCGGCGTTCCGCGGCCAGTCGCTTGAGAGCTTCGCAATCATCTTGGCGAGGCCGGTCCCCTTTGGCGCAGGTTCCTGGCGCCTTCTCGTGGAATCGGTCAACGTGCCGACCGACGCCGAGTACAAGCACCGGACCGAAATCGCTGTCGAGGCAACCGCCGAGTTCCGCCTCAAACACGAGGCGCGCGCGCGGCGCGAGAAGCTGTCGGTCATCTACTGCCACAGCCATCCCGCACAGCCCGGGCAGGTTCACTTCTCGCCGATCGACGACGCCTCCGAGAAGCCACTTGCCGCCTATGCAGCCGAGCGCGTTCCCGATCTGCCGCACGGCGCTCTGGTCATCGGTGCCGAGACCATTCACGCGCGAGTGCTTGGCAGGAGCATGCCGATCGAGGTGTGGCAGGTGGGAGCGAACGTCCAGCGTTGGGCGCCGACCCTGTCGGGCAGCGTTGGAGCGCAGCACGACCGGCAGATCCGCGCCTTCGGCGAACTTGGTCAACGGGCACTTGAGGCGCTTCACGTCGCCGTCGTCGGCTGTGGCGGCACTGGCTCGCTTACTATCCAGCAGCTCGCCTATCTGGGCGTAAAGCGGTATCTACTCATCGATCCAGATAAGCTGGACGAGACCAACCTCAATCGCGTTGTCGGCACGACCAAGAAGGACGTTGGCGAATGGAAGGTCGTGTTGGCAAAGCGGCTGATCAAGTCCGTGGTCCTAGATGCTGAGGTCGAGACGGTGAAGGGTGATATCCTCGAGAAGAACGTGGGCGCGTTGCTCAAAGGCGTTGACCTAGTGATGTGCTGCACCGACTCCCACGGAAGCCGGCATTTTCTCAATCGGCTCGCCTATCAGTACTACATGCCGGTCATCGACATGGGCGTGAGCATCGACACGGAAGACGGAGCCGTCACGGCGATCACCGGGCAGGCGCGCATGCTGACGCCCGGCGTGAAGTGTCTGTATTGCACCGGCGGGCAGCTGTCGGCGCGTCAGGTGGCCTGGGATCTCCAGCATGAGGAGGATCGCCAAAGAGACCCGTATTTCAACCAGCAGAGCGGCGTCCGTCAGCCTGCGGTGATCTCGCTCAACGGCACCGCGTCGTCCCAAGCAGTTACGCTCCTGCTGGCTGCCGTCGCCGGAGTTCCGATCGCGGCGCGATCGCTCCTCTACCGCGGTCTGGTCGGCATCATGAAGCTGCTCGAGGTGAAGCCTAATCCCATGTGCTTCAACTGCTCGCCGGACGCCTACCTGGGCCAGGGCGACCGGCACGAGCTTCCCCATCGCTCACCCGCGCCTTCAACATGAAAGCGGGTATCTACCAGGTCCTCGGGACGGTCGAGCGCGTCAGCGAGGCCGGCCCGCTTCTGCGCCAGCCCGGCGATTGTGTCATCGTCGAGCGCGGGGGCGTCCGTCGCAGCCTCTTGATGCAGTGTCCCTGCGGGTGCGGCGAACTCCTGCCCGTCAATCTCGACCCTCGCGCCGGTAAGGCGTGGCGGCTGTACGACCGGTACGGTTTCTGGACGCTGTTCCCGTCGATCGACCGGGACACCGGGTGCCACAGCCACTTCATCCTCTCGCGCGGACGCATCATCTGGTGCGACTGGGATAACCCGGCCGACACCACCGACTATTCCGGCTTCCTCGAGACGCTGCGAGCGTACTTCAATGGTCGCAATTTCACGAACTTCTTCACCGCGGCAGAGGATCTCGATCTCGTTCCATGGGACGTGTCGACCGCGTGTCACATCCTTGTGGGCCTAGGTGATTTGGAAGAGGGCCGCGGCCGCCAACGCGGCAGTTTCCGTCCGCGTTCACAATCTACCCACTCCGATACGGTGTAATGTCGGCAGAGGGAGCGGCAGCCCATACCGGCCGATCCCCTCGAGACCGTGAGGATTTGCTGTGCCATTTCGTGCACTCCTCGCCACCCGGCGCATTGCGGCGTTCTCTTGCGACGACGCGCAATGGATCGCACTCGTGGAGGCGAGCCAACTAGTCCCTTCTCAGCTGACGCTGCCCTGCTGTGGAGCGGAGGCAATTCCATGCACGAGTCCACGGAACAGACGCTACTTCAGGCATCGAACCCAGGCATCGACGTGTGATTGGGCTCCTGAATCGCCCGAACATATCGACCTCAAGTTGGAGATTGCGGCGGCGGTCGTTGCCTGCGGTTGGACAGCAGAGATCGAGGCTACCGGACCTGACTGGAAGGCTGATGTTCTGGCCACGCGCGGCAAAGCAACCATTGCGCTTGAAGTGCAGCTATCCGCACAAGGACGCACCGAAACAGAGCTGCGCGAGGAGCGGTATCTGCGATCGAATGTATTGCCGTGGTGGATCGTCAACAAGCGCAACAATGGGGGCGGCTTTGGCTCAGAGCGGCGCTCTGTACTGCGCGGAGACGATATGGACGAGCGCATCCGGAATGTAGGGCCGGACGTGCGTACATTCTTACGGACTGTCGAGCGCCACGTCGACATCGCCTGGGCGGTGAAGTCCGCCCTGACCTCGTGCGGCTTCAAGCTGGTCACGGAGAGTATCGGCGGCATTCCGTCCGTCTTTCGGATCACGACCCCAAGCGACGAGCTGCAACCACTTGTCATCGGTGAAATCGGCGCTGGCGCCATTCGAAACTTCGATGAGCTTGTTGAAGATGGAGATCGGGCGCCATGGGGTGCTGTTGCTCAATTCGTGAAGACCTCGCGCCAAATCCCAGGCTTTGGGGCCACTGCGTTCTTTCTCAGAGACCGCGACATGCAGACTGAGGTCGCCGGCATCATTGGGCGGCTCTTCGGAGGCCAGCTCCGCTGGGTCGGCCGGGATGACACGGACAGCGTTGAGGCCAGTTTCGTGTGGTACGACGACGACTGTCATACCTGCGGCAAGTCCTTTGTGCGGCTGCCCTACTTTATCTGCGCGCATCGCTCGCGATGGCCGAAGCGCCCGCCCTTCGTGTACGACTTCGATCGCCTCGAAGAGGACTCGCAGACCCGTATCGTTTCCCGACTTCAGGAGCGGCTCGGCCAGCCCTTGGGCACCATTGTCGCCACGCGACAGCGCATCTTTGGAGAGCGAGATCACACAGACCCGCTCCTCCAGTTGTGTCCTCACTGCGGTGCAACGGCGTCGGATACGCTCATTCACGCGTCGGAAGCGCTCACTTGGCCACATACCGCGATCGACGCCATGATCAACTTTGAAGTCAAAGAGAGTGGATGGCTGCGAGTTCGCGTACCTGACGATCGCGTCCCGCCGTCGGGCGTGGCATGGGCAGACCGACTAACTGCAGCCCGCGAGACACGCCAAGCTGCGCGTGACGAAGAGCGGCGGCGCCGGCGCATCGCGGCGGAAGAAGCCAAGGCCGCCCAAGAGAAATGGCGGCAGGAACAAGAGCGCCGCCGTCAGGCTGCCAAGGATGCTGCTGAACGAGAAGAAGCAGCCCGACAGGAGCGCCTGCGCCAGGCCCAGGAGCTGCATCGTGCGCAGGTAGCAGCGCAACGCGAGGCCAAGATCGCGGCGGCACGCGATCGACTGCATGAGCTCACGTTGAGGAAGTGCCCAGACCGGCAGAAGGCGGAACTTTGGTTGAAGGCGCACGATCCACAACTGGGTGGTCGACCATGGGACATATGTGCGGATCGCTTCTCCGCCTGCGAGAAGCGGCTACAAACAATCCGCTTTCCATAGCCATGCACAATTCTCGCAGAACGTGACCTCATGATCACCGCTGACCCGACCGTCGCCTTTGAAAGGCTCATGGCTCTTACCGAAATCGACGGCGCAACATCCGAGCAGTGTCTCGACTGGATCGGAATGCTCATCGATTGCGCCAGCGACATTGGCCGAGATGATGGCCTTGCACGCGCGCTTACCTGGGCAGATAGTTTGGAGACCAGAGAACTAACGGAACAGCAAGCGGCGGAGCTCGAGTACTTCCGAGGCAATGCATGGGCGGCTCGTCAGCGCGCAGCCTATCGTGGCGTGGAACGCTCGTGGGTGTGGGACCAGCCCGAGGCGCAGCAAGAGATCTTCCACCTCCGGCGCGCCTCCCAACTTCCGGGATTTCAGGCGTTATCGTCACTTCGCAAGTGTCAAATCCTTACAAATCTTGGAAATCGCTTAAGTAATCTCGGTCGATGCGTCGACGCGATCGCGATGTGGACAAGGGCGTTGTCCATCGATCCACACTTTGGCCCGGCTCTGGGAAATCGCGGGTACGGCTACATGCAGTACGCACGATGCCTCTACGATGAGGCGGATCGCGGCATGACGCTCTACAAAGCGTATCGGGACTTGACCGTCGCCGTGTCGAGCTCGGCAACGTATTCGGAAGCCGATCGAAGAGGTGCCATCGACTTCTTTCATGCCCAGCGCGCGAGCATTGAATCAGTTCTGGATGTTGAAGAAGCGCAGCAAACCCGAATCGAGGAGCGCCCACTAGGGCGCAGTCCAGAGGAGCAACGGTATAGGAAGTGGGCTTTGCGTGAGCGGCTGTTCCTGAATCCACTCAATGATCTGGATCCCTGCTCGATTGCGGCTGCGGATTCGCTCCTATTGCCCAATATAGTCCAGCCGATCGCGGCGTCCCCGACGTTGATCGGGTTCTTCAACCAGATGAAGCAGGAGTTCGCATCTGGGCGCTATTTCCTATACCTGGGTCTGTCTGCTCAATCCGGTCACAAGGTGCACTATTCAGACCGTGACGTCGTACTCATCAATACGCTCGACTATCCGAGCTACTCATTGCCCATCGAGCAAACAAAGGCCGCCTTCCGGATCGGATATTCGATCTTGGACAAGGTGGCATTCTTGTTGAATGAGTATGCAGCGCTCGGTCACAAGCACCGTGACGTCTATTTCAGGACGGTCTGGTACCAGAACCGGGATCGAAACCAAGGCGTACACCCGGTTCTCAAGCAGGCGAGGAACTTGCCGATGCGCGGCCTGTTCTGGCTTGCAAAGGACTTATACGAGCCCGGCCTGCAGGACGTCATGGAGCCAGCAGCGCGAGAAATCTATACGATCCGCAATCATCTTGAGCACAGCTATCTCAAGATCCATGAATTTCGGCAGTCGCCACGCGCAGACAGTCTCCATGACGACATGTTTAGAGACACACTCGCGTTCTCCGTCTACCGCGGCGATTTCGAAGAGAAGACGCTGCAGGCTTTCAAGCTCGCACGTGCGGCGCTTATTTATATAGCGCTTGCCATATATCAGGAGGAACGACGGCGCTCGCACACGAGGCACGAGGGTACCAAGACTGTCGCGTTCGAGCTCCCCACAGTCCGTGACGAATGGAAGCGATAGGCCGACAAATGCGATCGTCGACGCACGGCTTGTGGAGGCATACAAGCTTGAGTACTACCCTCGCAAAGGACAATCGAGGCTTGGAGTACTTCTGGGGCTGGGACGGGAAGTAAGATTGGCATCAAGCAGTTCATCTGCGACAAGGTTCAGTGTGTGCGTCTTACCAACCGGTCATTCCGTCCGCAGTTCACGATCGAGCTGTAGGCGTCCGCCATTGTTCATCATGGTTTGCGCCTGACTGAAGACTTCCTGGACCGCCTTACGCATTGGCCCGAAGGCGTGTTTTGAGCCAAGCAGCACGAATTCCTCGGTTTGAGGATCAACCAACCGGAAAATATTGCCTAGCTGATCATCTGCGAGCGCGGCCGAAGCAACCATTGGGCCTGGAAAGAAATGGCCGACCTGGTGCTGAGCCAAGAAGCGGTCCAAGTACTCATCATAGTGCTCGAGGACGTTCCGGAGGTCACGACTGTAGAGAGGAGAGTTGGCGTCGAGCCCAAACGCGTGGCGTAGCTTTTGCGCCCGCGCAGCGGTTATCGGGCTTTGGCGTGCTGGCCAAAAGAAGCGAGACACCGCAGCGGCGTGAGTAAGGGCCTCGTGCACGTTCGCCACGACGACAGCGGTGTCAATTCTACCAGTTACCGCATCATCAAACCGCTTGAATGCTTCGACAGCGCGACCGGCGGCGTATACCAGCGATTCCAGATAAAAAGCCTCGAAATAGGGAACAATGCCATCGAACTGGTCGACGATAATTTGCTCGTTACTGTCAACGTCCTTACGTGCCATATCACCAACACTACTGTGTGCATGCATTCTGTCCACTGAAGGCTTGGCAGATTGCTGCCCCTCTTGTCGTAGGAAGATGCCCCTAAGGATGTGCAAGCACTGTCTAAGCCTGTCACTGGCCTCGAGGATCGATCTGTTTAGGCGGCCGCTTCCGCGGCGTCGTGACCTGGTGGTGGCCTGCGCTTGAACCAGGCCGGGTTTGGGGTGTGGGGCGGGAGAGCAATCGGCCCGAGCTGCTCCGCGACCTCTGGCTTCTTCAAATACTCCAGGAGCAGGTTCGCTTGCGCCTCCCAGTTCGTCGTTTGACGGGCTCGTTCACGTTTCCTGTCCCTCAGCCCGTCGAAAGTTCGAGTACCGCGTCGATGCGGTCCACCAAAGGAAAGGACCGGCGCAGTTTCGAGCGTCCGGAAGGGAAAATGCGTTGAAATCTCTAGCTTTTTTCCGACCAGCTTACGGTTCGAGGTCATGATTTCGATCGAAGATCGATATTCATGCAAAGAACCCGATTCCGGGCCTAGTTCAAGGGTTTTCAGAAGTTCGAGAAAGCGGCGCGCCAACTGTCCCAAATCAGTGGCTGCCTTCGCGCTTGCGCGCGTTAGATCTTCGCGCGCCTCCGCAAGCGACGTTAGCAAAGTCATCTTGCGAGCACTGTAACTATCCCGATCGATCAATTGATCGAGATAGGCATCGGTCAGGTTCTGTTCGCGCTTCTCGATCGCTTTGACACGTAGCCGGAGCGCAGCCAGCTCCTTGCCATGTTGCATACTCGTCCGTCTTGCCTCTGTCTCGATGTAAGGCAGTAACTGCTCGCATTTGCAGGCATCAAAGGGGAGCGCTCGAACAATGTGCCGCATGGCCGATCTGACCTTGTCCTCGCGGACGGCCGTGGTCGGGCACATCGGGGTTTGGCACCGGTAGTAGACGTGTCCCTTCTGGAGTTCACCGATGAGGAAGTGACCACACAATCCACAGGTAAAGAGGCGACGGAACGCGAAATCATGCTTTCGCACCTTTCTGTTGACGCGCCCGTCGATCACCGCCTGAACGCACCTGAAGAGCTGCACGCTGACGATAGGTTCATGTACTCCTTGGAAGACCTCACCAGTCTTCTTGACGCGAATAATGCCGATATAGAAAGGGTTGCGAAGGATGGTGGTGATGCCCTTGAGGCTGAGTGCTCGGCCATCCGGTTGGCATAGACCCCTCTTTTGAAGTTCGCGAGCTAGGCGATCGAACGAGTGCCCTTCGGCGGCATAGAGTTCGAACGCGAGCTGAACGAGCGGCCCTTTGAGCGGGTCGATCTCTTTAGGCTTGCCACCACCGCAGTTCAGATATCCGACCGGAGCCGGCCAGGGATAGAGGCCCTGCTTGAGACGTCCCCGGACACCTTTGAGGACTTCGTCGCGAAGATTGCGGACATAGTCGGCTGCGACTACCGCCTGGATGTCCGCGGCGAGGCGGCCTCCGCGTGACGTCAGGTCGAGATTGTCATGAACGAAATGAACCTCGCGGCCAGCGTCGATAAGGTCCTGGAGCCGAGCCCAATCCCAGAGATTGCGCGCACCGCGATCGATCTTGTGCAAGATGGCGCCTGCCGCCTGTCCTTTTTCGATGGACGAGACCATGCGCACGAACTGAGTCCGGCCCTTCTTGGCGGCCGTCTCCCGATCTTCGAACCACTCTGCCACGTAGAAGTTGTTGCGCTGCGCAAATGCAACGATGGCATCCCTCTGCTCTTGGAGTGAGGAGCCGGATTGTCCTTGCCTCTGAGTTGAGACCCGAATGTACGCGAAATAGCGCTTCATAAATCAGGCGACTGCGCGCCCGTGTCAGTGAATCTATCACGCTCCGTCCGGTCGAGCGAATCTGAGCACCACTGGTCCGGCCGCCGCATGAAGGCGCCCCACAGGATATGCAGATACGCTTGCAGTCTCTCGGACGCTTCGAGGATTTCTTCTTCGCGCGCTCCTTTCATCTGGTCTCGGATGAACGGGGCGACGTACGGCTTCTTTTCATTCATTAGAGTCAGGGTACTGACAGAAGTGCGGAAGGAAAGACGGGACCAGCGCACGGCACCGTGAGTGAGACCGTCTAGCGCTGGGGAGCGCGCGTCGTACGCTCTCTGATATGACTACCAACGATAAGAAGGTCCAACGGCTCATCTCCTTCGCATCGACCGAAGGCACAATGGTCGAAAGCATCCAAGATGAGAACGGATCGACGCGCCTCGCCATCTCAAATGATGGCGAAGTGCACCTCGCAGATCACTGGGAGTACGGCGACGCTCGATACGTGCCCATTAGATCGACCCACAACCTCCTCAAGCATGGGGCCATCAAGCTACCAGGGCCGCCGGTCCCGTACAGTTCGCCGGCCGAATTGCTGGCAGACATCGAGGCCTACTCAAGGCGGTATGTGTCGCTGTCGGACACGTTCGCGAAAGTGGCTGCGGCCTACGTTCTGCTAACGTGGGTGCACGATGCCTTCAACGAGCTCCCGTACCTCCGCTTTCGCGGAGACTATGGCTCAGGTAAGACCCGCGCCCTCATCGTCTTCGGGAGCATTTGCTACAAGGGCTTTTTTGCGTCGGGAGCATCCACCGTCTCGCCGATCTTCCATACTCTGGATGCATTCAAAGGGACTTTGATCTTCGACGAGGCCGATTTCCGTTTCACTGACGAAAAGGCTGAGCTCGTGAAGATCCTCAATAACGGCAACGTTAAGGGTTTCTCCGTCCTGCGGACACAAGTAACGGCTTCAAAGGAGTTCGAACCCCGCGCCTTCACGGTGTTCGGCCCCAAGATCGTCGGCATGCGGGGTGCGTATGAAGACAAGGCATTGGAGAGCCGCTTCCTGACCGCGGAGATGTCTGGTCAACGTCTGAGCGCCGACATCCCGATCAGCCTGCCGGCAGACCAGGAACAGGAGGCCCGGGAACTACGGTCCAAGCTCCTCATGTATCGGTTCTGCGAGCGCAACAAGACAGCCGTTGACCCGGCACTGGCCGACCCGTTCCTCGAGCCGCGGATGAACCAAGTATTGCTGCCACTCCTGTCCGTGGCACCCGCCGCCGAGGTACAGCGCGCTATCCGGGGTTACGCCGACCAGGTGCAGGAGACGGCACTCTCGGACCGCCTCAATTCGACCGAAGGCCAGCTGCTGTCAGTAATCGCGGCCGCGCTTGCGAGCGGTGCGAAGGGCTCCCTTCCGCTGAAGACCATTGTTACGGCGTTCACCGAGCACTTCGGCGGCGAATATGACCGGCCGATCACACACCGTTTCTTGGGGAACGTGCTCCGGAACCGCTTAGGACTGCCGCTGTACAAGACGGCCGGCGTGGTCGCGGTGTCGCTCAAAGACATGCCGCGCATCGAGGCGCTCTTGGCGCGGTACGGCATTTCGGAGAGCATGTGGAAAAATGCTGGATAACTGGCTTTGAGGGAGAAAGGGAGCAAGGGAGAAATGCAACAGGCGTCCACCATGGACGCCTGTTGCTGCATAAGGCCCGTTGCTCCGTTCATGCTCACGGTAGCAGACCCGTCACGGTACCTCCCTTACTCCCCATGTCCCTTGGCCATTCACAACAGGTGTGCATGAGCCCGTCTTGGTGGATGCGCAGCAACAACCTCATGATGAAGATAGCAACGAGGGCCTCTAACCTCCACTCGTTAGCCAATCATCATGAGAAAGGTGTCATGTTCGCTGCGCGTCAAGCGCTTGGGTGTGGGATTGCATCAGAAGGACCTCGCGACGCTTCTGCCGCATGCCGGTTCCAATCGGGTCTCGGTCGTTGAGCGCGCCTTGCGGCCACCCAACGCACAGGAAATCCTAGCCTATCCGCTCGTCTTCGGCACCTTGCCAGAGGAGATATTCCCTGGCCTGGTTGAGGAAGTCGAAGATGCCGTGCTGCGCAACGCATATCGCCTGCACCGCAAGCTGGAAAGGGAGCACTCAGACCGGGCCATACGAATTCGGAAGTTTTTGGAAGATATCCTTGCTCGTGCGAAGCAGCGCGCGAGCCAGCGAGGCGTATGAGAAGGCATTCTCATGACGAGCTGGTCCTCGCCCTGTATCCGACTGCTCGCGGGATCGCGTATGCGCTCTTTTCGGCACCTCTTACACCGCTGGACTGGGAGCACCGTCGGATACGAATTCCCGACAAGAACGTGCGGTCTCTCGAGACGGTGAAGCGGCTTTGCGCCTCACTCCAACCCGATATCCTCGTGATGGAGGACGTTCTTGATCCGTCCTGCAGGAGATCACCTCGCGTACGACGGTTGTGTGCGCTAATTGCGTCATTCGCCGAAGCCGAGGGCCTAACGCTAGTCCTGTATTCCCGTGCGACAGTACGCGGGACGTTCCGTGAGGCTGGCGCGATTACCAGACATGAGATCGCGCAGATCATCGGATCCATGATCCCTGCGTTCTCGCACCGGCTGCCGCGACTCAAGAAGCCGTGGCAGTCCGAAGACCATCGCCTTGCGATCTTCGAAGCAGCCGCCTTGGCGCTGACGCACTACGCCACGGTGCCGGGCGACGACAAGCCTCCATAGAGGGACCGTTCCTGAGCCTCCCGCGATCTGACCGATCGCAAATGACATCTGGAGGCGCATATGTCCGAAGTTCTTTCCGAAGCAAGCCAGCTTGACCTGTATCAACGCGTGACAGACGAGATCGTTCGGGCAGTCGAGGCCGGAGCAGGGCAATTCGTTCTGCCTTGGCATCAGGTGCCGCAGGGCTTGCCGCGCAATGTCCTGACCGGGGAACCTTACCATGGCGTGAACACGCTGGTGCTATGGGCCGTCGGCCGTACCCGGCACTACTCGACGCCGTACTGGGCAACCTACCGGCAATGGCAGGAGGTTGCCGCACACGTACGCAAAGGGGAAAAGGCGACTACGGTCGTGTTCTACAAGCAGGTCCCGCTTGAGGCCGAAGACGTGGAGACCGGTGACGTCGTCCACGACTACCGCCTCGTGGCGCGAGCCTTCTTCGTCTTCAACGGGGATCAGACAGATGGATGGAAGGCACCGGGTCCCGAGCCGATCGACTATGTGCAAAATCACGACCGGATCGAGGACTTCGTCCAATGTACCGGGGCAGATGTCCGGTCTGCCGGCGACCATGCCTACTACGATCGCCTCCGCGACTTCATCATGATCCCCAACCGGCTGAGGTTCCTGGGCTCGCCAACCAGCTCGGCGACCGAGGGGTACTACAGTACCTTGTTCCATGAGCTGGTACACTGGACCGGCCACGACTGCCGCCTCGCGCGGAAGCTTGAGGGCCGCTTCGGCTCGGAGAGCTATGCCATGGAGGAACTGGTGGCTGAGCTGGGCGCGGCGTTCCTGTGCGCCGAGTTCCTTGTGCCCAACAAGCCACGGCCTGATCATGCTGCGTACATCGACAACTGGCTGAGGGTTCTCAAGGGCGATAAGCGTGCAATCTTTGCCGCCTCGACCGCTGCCCACAAGGCAGTCGATTTCCTTCACCTGTACTAACCAATAGCCCTGCTTTGCAGGGCTATTTCTTTCGGAGCCGCCCTTGGACATTGGCCGCTTAGCGTTCGGCGTGGCGGTGGATCCCCAGAACCTTGCCCGGGCTTGCTGTCTTTCCAGACACGCTCGAGGTAGGCGGAGACCGTGTTTCTGCACCGGTTTCAGTTCGCCCCGAGATTGCCGCACAAGAAGGGGTTCAGGCTCTACCTTAGTCACCCAACTACCCGGCGAGGTTGTCCATGCTCAAGCCAATGCTTCCATTTGAACCCGACTTGCTTGTGTATCTCTTCATTGCCCTCTTCGCCGGACTTTGCGCGTGTCGAAACTCGCAAGCTATCCTCTTTGTCGTAAAGGTTGCATATGCGGTCTTGCTTGCACTCGTGCTAGACCGCCGACCAGGACGCCAGATCATCGTCCGAGTCGAACGCATTGGTACATTCGTGTTTCCGCCAAAGCGCCGTCGCTAACCGGGAGACGCCTGATGCCTCCACAAATGATTGACCCGACCGGAGTGCTTCGCAGGCTACGCCAACTAGTCCACGATGCTGGGGGCAGTGTGCCTGAGGCAGCGAAGTTGCTCCGTGTGAAACGCGTGACGCTTTGGCGGTGGCTCAATAAGCCACTTGGCCGCAAAACATTGAAAGACCTAGCCGAGTCAACTTCGGACAAAGTGCTGGCCGAAGCGGCACAGAAAGCACTTGGTCTGAAGCCCGTTCCATCTTTCGACTACGGCCACATTGCAGCTCAGCTTACTCTTGCCGGGCCGCCAGCCTCCATGCTGCTCGATCACTTGGCGCAAGAGCTTCCAGAGGAAGCCAAGGAACACGCCGCGGTGCATGATCTTGTGTGCGCGTTTAGCGATATCTGGCAATACAACATGCTTAATCAGATGGCACGAAGCGGCCTCAAATACGCGCCTACTCATCCTCTTGGCCAACTGAATGTCGCTGACTATGAGGAATGCCTTCACCCCGATATCCGGCCGGCCGTGCCGAACGTAGTCGGCTTGGGTGGCGCGCGGATGGTCAGCTCACGTCGTGGCCCAGTAATACGGCCTGATCACTACGAGGAAGACGTGAAGAGGTTCGAGAACTACCTCGCGGCAAGAATTGATATGGCCAAGGCGCTAATGGAATTTGCCCGGCATAGACCAAGCCACGTTCTTTATGACGTTCTATACGAAAATCTAGTGAGAGGCTCGGTTAGGGAACGCAGCGCCGACGAACCTCAGCTATCGGAAGGTGAGTGTCAGCGCATCGCGGCGCTTTCAGGTGTTGACACTTATGCGTTTCTGCAATCGGTCATGCATGCCGCCGATACCGTTCGGAAGGGCGCCAATAAGGATCGAAGGCTGGAACAACGCCCGCTCTATGCGATTGCGAGCAAAATGTTTGAGATCTGCCACATGGCACATACAACCATTGGCCAGATGGTCGAGGACTATATGCAGCACTTTCGCGAGGACGAAGAAGTTTTTGACCGTATGGTCGGGGTATGCGATGCAGTGCATCGCAAATTATCGTCGGACACGGCGAGCGTCTACATGTTCAATGCGGAGAACCAGATGTCTGTGGTGGCGAACGCCCACGGATCTGTGATCGATCCAGCGAACGGCCGCCCCAGTATTGTGAGCAGGCCCGGAGACAAGCGAAAGGCGCCAAAGCGGGCAATGGCTCGCGGTCCTCAAGGGAAGAAGGGCCCTCGTTCCCGCGGTTAGGGTCTACAGCTAGCAAGAGGGTGTTTCCGCATCCTTATCTGACGCAGGTGCAGAAGACGTCTCTCTAGACGTCTTCTCAACCGGCGTAGGTCTATCTGGCCCGACCCTGAGGCCCACTTCTTTGGTGAAGCGCTCGAGCATCGCCTGGTAGGCCGCAGCTTCATCCTTTTGGCGTTGAAGCTCTTTCTCCTCGTCGAGCTTTGGCACGTGGATCGTGGTCGATTCGGAAGACGCGATGCCGAGATAGATGGACCTGGTTTGCACCTTCCGGCCAACGCGGTAGGAGGTTTGGAGGTAGCGGTAGCACCTCCCTTTGATAGTCTTCGTTACGATGTAGCTCATCGTCTGTCCATGCCATGTGCGAACCGATCCGGGAACTGGGCCAACACAGAAGTGATTGTTGAGCATTGCGGCACATGGTGACCGTTGCAGCTTCGGCCGATCATGGCGAACGGTTACATGGCGAGAAGCGCACCACAGGATGCACTCGCGAGGCCGGCTCGCCTGGCACACCGCAATGGAGGATCCATGGACATCGACGCCACCATTACCCGCGCGAAGCAGCTCATCGCACAGCGCGAAGCGCTCGACGCCGAACTGGCAGCGCTCTTCGGCGGAACGCCGACTCCTCGCCGTAAGCCGCCCGTCTGCAGCGTTTGCAATCAGGAAGGACATCGAGCGACCGGCTGCCCGTCCAAATCCCAGGAGTAGCCGCGAAACGGGCAGCGGAAGCACTACAAGCCCGTCCTCCTCAACCCCGCTCCGGCGGGGTTCTTTTTTGCCGCTGAGAGGCTCACAGATCCCCGACCAGCTCAGGGAGAATGGAGTAGGGCTCGAAACCGACGCGCTCCCACGCCTCTGTCAGCATGTGACCGGTCGCCGGTGGGAAGGGAGCGTAGGACGCGAAGTCATCGACGTACTTGAACAGGATGTACTTCGATCCCATCCCGCCGGTGAGCTTCATGAGCAACCTCATGATGCTACGCATGCGAGCCTCACCGGTGGTAACGATCGGGATGAAAACTGCCGGCAGGCCGAAATGCTTGCGGTATCCGCCCTCAAGCAGGGCCAGAATGCTGAGCAGGTGGCGCTGCAGGGAGGCTCGCCCAGCGTCGGCGGTCTCCAGCGGTTCGGTGCTGCGGTCGAATTCGAGGCCTCCGAAGAAGATTCGACGCTCCCGCCCATCTGCGAGCCGCGCGCCGATACCCCATGGGACCCAGTCGTGCGATTTGGTGCCTATGACGGTCCGGTCGCCGTGGGCATAGGTAACCGGAATATCAAAGGGAGCGGCTGACTCCCGCACCGCTGCCGGGCATGCGGGATGGGCCAGGATCTCCGGAGCTCCAATGAACCGCAGGCGAGGATCCGGCAAAACGCCTATCCGGAAGGACGCCGCGGCCAGGCAGGCACCGAGGTCATGTGCGAAGTCGTTCCCTAACGGGATGGCAGGGCAGGGCTGCCGGCGCTCATGCAGGACCTTCTTTGCCTTGTGTGTCAGGGCATATACTGCTGGCCGATATCGGCTGTTGGCGGCTTGCCAGCTCTGGGTGGGGCACCGCAGATAGCCGCCGTCCTTGCGCAGCCGCGTTAGCCTGGCACGCAGCCCGGGATACCTGAGAATAGTCTTGCCGCGCTGGAGATACGTCCTGCCGCGCGCTCCAAGAAGTTCAGCGATGTAGGGCAGCGGGAGATACGGGAACTCCTCCAGGAGGGCAAAAAGCTCAACGTCACGAGGGCCTACCTCGACCTGAGACATGTTCGGGACGAAGTCCACGAACCGCGACCGAACTAGCGACATGGAGAGAAACTAGTCCGTTCCCTTGCGTCTGTAACCGTTCGCTATGTGTCGTGATGCGTCTCAACGCACAACGTCTTCCCACTGTTCAGGCGTCGTTTCCTCCGACACTGGCGCCTGGGGATGCTGCTCCTTAGACGTCGTGGGGATGTGTGGCGCAGCACAGTATCGATCGCGCATACGCTGGCGGACGTCGTCGTAGTCGTCCTCCGCCATCCGGTCCATGTTCTCCATCCGGCCATACTGGACCTTCACCGACAACGCTTCCGGTGTCTTGCCTCTGACAAAGCACGCGAACGAAAGGCTTTGCTGGTCGGAGATCATCTCTGCGGTGGTGCGCATGTAGCGCGCCAGTGTCGCGGCATCCGTATCGGTGCGGGCCGCGAACTTGATTGCTGTGTTGGACAGAGCGTCCAATACGTTCGCCGACCGTATGTTTGCCAGCCGTTGGTGGGCGAACACAAACCCCACCCGCTGTTTGCGCGCCTTGTCGAGCAGCGTGGCGATGTTCTCATCGGCGGCGATGTAGTCCTGGCACTCATCGATGTAGCAGAAGACTGGTTTGTCGCCTGACCGCTGCTGGGTGGCCTGCACCAGGAGCGAGATGAAGAAGCGGCCAAAGAGTTCGCAGGCTTCCTGGCCCAACAACGCCAAGTCCGTGTTGATAAGGATGACCTTGCCGGCCTCAAGCTCGCGCCGCATTGAGAACTTGTTGCGCTCGTTCTGGTACATGCGGCGGAACGTCGGGTTCTTGAGCATGCCCATGATGCGGCGCATCACCGCTTCGCGCGTCACATTCTGGGCTTGAGTATGGAAGGAGTGCAGGAAGTAGTCTCGGACTACTTCATCGACGGCCCCCAACGCCTTCTCGTATGTCTTTAGAAATTCGGCCTTCGGCGCCACCAGTATCCGCCGGACGGTGTCGATTGTGGCTCCCGGCACTGCCATCGCCAACTGCACCAGGTACTCGATCATGTCCTGCTGCTGGCCGGTGGTGTCGGACAGACAGAACGTGATCAGCTTGAGGGCGGATGCATGAAGGATCTGGCGATCACGCGCCGAAAGGTCGGGATTGTACTGCCCCATGTCGAAGAGGTTGAGGCACAGGGGCCAGTCCGGGTCCGGTTCAAGCACCACCGAACGGTCGTGGAGTGGTGCCCCCGGTCCAAACACCGCCAGCTTTGATATGTTCGACAGGAGCCGGCCTTCACCCATCCCTTGGCTATCGATGACGATGAGGGAGGCCCTGCCGGCGGCCACTTCTTCCAGGTCTGACGCAATCTGGGTCTGTAGCAGCTGGGTCTTGCCCGAACCGGACGGTGCGACCACCCATTGATGTTGGAATCTGAGGTCTTGGGGAATAGTGAAGGGAACCGAGTAGTTGAACAGCCGGTCGAATGCGGTGTCCGCCAGATACGTCTGAGCAATTCGCGATCGAGGGAGTTTCGAGTCGGTCGGCTTGAGGATGTCGCGCGTTCGCCAGTAGTTGTCGTCTGGGGATATGCCTGAAGCTGCCCTCAGGTTCTGGTCGAGCTGCAGCCGGACCCGCTCAAAGAGCCCGTTATTGACCGCGTCATCGTCATAGAACGTCACCATGAGGCGCTCGACGACCTCGTGGATCTTGCAGACGTCGTAGATAGGGACTTCGAGTAGCCCATGTCCTCTGAACGGAGGAAGGTACCCGAGCACGCCTTCAAGAATTCGGATGACCTTTTCCCGCCAGATGTCCTCGTACTTGTCAGGATCGGCAAGGGCGCGCTCCTTGGCTTCAAGGAGGGTCCGGAGGAAGATACTTCCCTCCGCTGTCAGCCGGTCAGGGAACTCCGGCATCCAGAACAATACGGGGTCTTGCCGAGTGAGCTCGTAAACACACTCCCGAACACCCGTGTCGAGTTCGTCCGGCAACCTGACGTCGGCGCGACGCAGGGCCTCGTCCACGACCTCGAAGCAGAACTCTATCGCCGCCTCCTCGCTGGCGTATCGGGAACACTTGACGTTGCCCCCAACTTTTATCCAGTTGCAACTAGAGTCTGGCGATTGAACTCGTCGGTCTGCTCGGTGGCGAGGGGCCATGGCGCGGAGCCCGCGGTGAGCGCAGCGCCTTGGCCCCG